>UMHO01002241.1_pt1 | contig 43195 bp, 41 predicted proteins | sample 1965561 | NCBI WGS metagenome assembly UMHO01 (sample SAMEA4836102, study PRJEB28245) | human gut metagenome | biome: gut microbiome; material: fecal sample | place: Denmark | collected 2008 | reverse complement strand
ATACACTAAAAAAAACAGGCAAAAATACTCTTTATTAAAGCATTTTTACCTGTTTCGAATCTCATTTTCCCCTCGAACTCCTTTTCAGTCTCCCGGCAATCGCATGTAACACCAGCGCCAGCAAAATCATACTTCCCGCTGCGATTTTTCCCGGAACAGTAACAACCGCCGCCAGTATCCCTCCAAGCATCGGCACACTCAAAGTGACTTTCCCAAGGAAGTTCTCATAGCTTACCGGCTCCATATCCTCTTTTGCATTCGCATCCCCTTTGGTGACAAACTCACCGGATACACTGTTGTTTGACACAACACGGTGCGTGATGATTGAACCATTCTCTAAAGAGCCGTAAAATGCAATCACATCACCTTTTTCGATTCCGGACGGAGCCGTATTTTTTACATATACAAGGCTGCCTGTCGGAATTGCCGGCTCCATACTTCCACTGATCACTGTGTAGATCTGATACCCCGCAATCCGCGGAACTGTCAGCGGAATACATACGACAATGACAAGCGCCAGAAGAATTGTTCCCACGACACTGCACACCGTCGCTGCAATTGGTTTTTTCATCTAGTCTCTCCCTTTAGAATGTCTTATTTCTTTTTAAATCGTTTCACATATACAAATCCGGCTGCCGCCAATGCAGCTACTGCTACTACTGCAATTGTTGCGTAGATTGGAATACGGTTTGTTGTGCTTCCCGGACGATCCAGATCTTTGTTGTCCAAAGGCACGTCTTCATCGTCCAGATCTACTACATTTTGTGGAACATCCTCGTCCGGAACTTCTGTTGTGCCCTGATTTTGGTTGTCTGTTGTTCCATTGTCCGTTGTTCCGTTGTCTGTTGTGCCCTGCGCGTCTCCGTTTGCTGTATTTCCACCGGTTGTTGTTCCCGCATTTTGTCCGGCATTGCCGCCTGCGGTTCCTGTCGTTCCGTCCGGTCTTGTGATCACTTCTGTCTCAGTTGTCACCGTATCCTCCGGAACCGGCTCATATACGAATGTAAATACATTTTCTGCTTCATTCTTGCTCAAGGTCTTTGTCAGGTTGTAAGCCTGTGGCTGATAACCTTCAATATAGTGGTAGGCAACCATCGGTCTGTCGCCGACGTTTCCGTAATAAGTAACGCTGTCTGCAATCGCATTCCCATTCTGATCCTGATAATTGATCGTATATGCGACCATCTCTCCTTTGATTCCGTAAGCTACCACATAATCTGCATCGCTGTCCACTGTAAACGCTGCTGTTGCAGTGTCTTTCGCATCATTGTTATCGCGTCCGCTCAAACGAACTCCGCGCACATAATATCTGCTGTCCTGATCCATGGAAACCGCGCCGTCCTTCAGTACGTTCAGCGCAACCTGATCTCCTTGTTTCAGATCTGTAATCGTAATCTTTCCGCCGTTTAAAGCAACCTTTGCCTGCTCACTTTTCACTTGTACGGCATCTGTTCCTGTAAAGCTTCCCTGATTTCCTGCCGAAAGTGTTACGGTGTAAGAATATTGTTCTTTCTCTGCTGCGAAACCGGTCTGCCCCATCATTCCAAAGATGAGACATCCTGCCAGGAGACTGCATTTTAGTTTTTTAAATACGTTCATACTTATCTGCTCCTCCTTCCGGTTCCATCCTGATTGTCATTACGTTTTTTCATTTTTGTAATTGCAACGATCAGACAAGTAAGTCCTGCTAAAAATGTCACGCCGACAAACACCATCACCTGTGCATTATCACCGGTTTTAATCGTCTTGATGATCTTCTTTGTCACAGTTGTATTTGATCCTTCCACAGTAGGTTCCACCGCGAAATTCATCTGCATACGTGCCAATGTATTCTGGTAATCGTTGCCCTGTGTCTCACCTTCCAGACCTACCTTCAGGACAATCTCACCGCTTTTTCCCGCTTCCATGCTGTCAAGAAAGAAATAATCCTTCAATGAATCATCTGCTTCGTGAAGTCCTTCTCCCGCTGCGCTGTCTTTTTCTCCGCCGACCGACTCACTGCTGTAGAGCATACGATCTTCTCCTTTCGGATTCACATAAGTCAGCACATATGTATATGCTCCACCCTCAGCTACACTTTTTGAATCTTCCAGACTTTGCAGCACCTGATTTGTCATATACCAGTCCGCGCTTTTCTTGGAAGTGTTTTGCAATCCTAAGTGAATCTCAATAGAGTCACCCGGTAAAAGATCATAGATCGCACTGTCAATATCGGAAGACGTAAAGGAATTTTCTATTTTCTTTCCGTTAAATGTCACATTCCATCCGTCTTCTCCCTGATAGTCTTCCGCCTGTACACTGAAGGAGGCGCCTACCAGCATGAATACTGCCATTGCGAGACTTAAAATTTTCTTCTTCATCTCTCATTCCCTCCCTACTGAAGACTCAGGGTTCCGTCTTCGGAAATCTGTGCATCTACACCCCATGCGCTCTTGATTGCATCTTCGGCATTGTGTGTCTGCACTGCGTCTACCTGTGCCTCTACATTAAATGTTACTCCGTCATAATCATATGTTGTCGTAATGGTCGTATATCCATTCCCGTCTGTCACACTTGTCTGTGTCATTCTCTCTGCCACAGAATTGTCGATGCGAAGTGTATCAGCAAATGGTTTTGCCGACTCGCCCGGCGCAAGCGGTGTCGTATAATATAATACTGTCCGCTCAGCGGTCGATGCAGATTCATCTACGATCCAGCCTGCATCTGTCAGATTCAGCTCAATAAGATCCGGTGTCAATGTTGTCTCTTTCTTGCCATCTTTATCAACCCAGCTCTTTACGATGCTGACACGCACATACTCGTCAATCGAGCCGCTGTTCTTTACTGTCAGCTCCTCCTCGTATGATTTCCCCGGAACCAGTTTATCTCCCTTTGGAATCATATCCTGAAGCAGTGCTTCTGAAGTCTCGTTCCATTTGTCACCGTTGTAATCACGGCTTGCAACGACATCTCCATTTTCCAGAAGGCTCACACCAATCTGAGAAACCGTCACCTTTGCAGTGTAATTGTCACTGTAATAAGTAAGCGCTGCACGTGTACTTCCGATTGCACTTGACAGCAGTAAGACTGCTGATGCTCCAAGTAAAATCGTTGTCGCTTTACCATGAGAGGTTTTCTTTGTTCGCTTCATTATTCACCAGCCTCCTCTCCATTGTCTGTGTACGGTTTCAAATCCCAGTTCACTGTCGGATTGCCATCTTCATCGTAGATGACCGGCGCACATTCCTGAATGACCACAACGTCAAAATCTTCTTTGCGGTCTTCCGGAACTTCAATCTTTGCAAGCAGTTCACTCGTCTTTTCACCCGGCGCCACGATATCACTGTAATACCAGTAACCATCATCTTTCTGTGTCCATTTTCCTTCTTCACCGGAATACTGAATCTTAAATTCTTCTCCACAGAACACTTTCACGCGGACATAGCACTCTGCTTCTCCTGTATTCTTGATCGCGATATGTTTTGTCATCGCTTCCACATTTTCTTCAATCTCCGTCTTGGAACCAAGACTCAATGTATATCCCCCCTGTGCTGACACATTTGTCGTAAAATATGCCATCGCACTGTGAATTGTCATACTTCCTGCCAGCACAAGAGCCGCGGCTGACAGTACAACTATTTTTCTATTTTTCATTGCTCACAGCCCCTTTCTACTCATCCTTTGCGCTGTTATCATCTTGCTGTTCCCATTCCCAGCCGTTTTCTCCATGTTCGAAATGGTTTGTCACACCATATCCAGGAATCACTTCGTCATTATACACATTTGTAAAATCAACAACTGCTGACTGACCTCCGTTTTCCACACCGATGTCTGACACGATCACCGTCTCTTTTGTGTCCAGTCCGTCAATCTCGTAGCTGCTTCCACTGTAAACCTCAGTTACGACAACTCTTGCTCCCGCCGGAATTCGTTCCACGACTGCGGAAACTTTTCCTGCTGCTGAATGTCTTGTCGACACCACATTGGAGTACACAAGCGAATCGTCATCTCTGTCATATGCCTTGATATCAAATACGAAACTTGCTTCTCCGAGAGACGCATTGAATTCTTTCAATGTTTTGATGATCTCAAGCTTTCCATATAACTGCTCTCTCTCAGGCTTCAATCCAACTGTCACATCATAAATCCAGTCATCATTGCCGTTTTCATAATAGGCATTGTCCGGAAGTGCAATCAGATATGGACTGAACTTATACTGATACGCATAGTCTGCACTGTATGTCGGCTGCGCATCCACCAGATACATTCCGGTGGAAAGTCCATCTTTTTTCGCTGTACCATTTTCCAGTTCCAGCTGTACATCCGGCTTTTTCCCTTCGGCAATCTCGTCTGCTGCCTTTGCTTTTTCAAGCCACTCATCCGCCGTTGTCTTTTCATTGATCTCGTCAAGCTTTAAACTCTCAAATCCCTTTAACTCTGTGTAATCTCCTGTTGCATCCACCTCTGCAACCTTATAAATCTGTACCGGAATTTTGACTTCTTTCAAATCCTTCTCGTAAGCCCCTCCTGCTCCGTTCTGCTCGACGTCAATCGTGAGCGAGCATTCTTTCTCTGTGTCGATCGGGCTTGCTGCAAATGAATCCGTCAAGGCCACAATCGGAAATGTCAGTGTACATACCAAAGCCAACGTACTCCATTTTTTTATCAGTTCTTTTGCTTTCACTTTTTACCCTCCTCCATGTCTTTGCCTGCCGGATCATTCTTGGATCTGAGCAGATATTTCATTAATAGAATCACTAATATCGCAATGGATAATCCCAATAGTAAGTATAACATATAATAGTTCTGTATTGCCTGCACCATCGTGTCTACCGGTGTGCTCTCCAATTCCCCTTCGTAAGGGACCCGATGTCCTCGTACCAGCAACCGATGTGTGTTTACTCCATATGGAGTACAAGTAAATAACGTCACATAATCCTGACCTTCTTCAATCTGGAGCGCCTTTGACAATGTCTCCTGATCGTCTTTATCTACCATCGGAAGTATCTGATCTACTTCATAGGCCAAATCTTTATCCAGTACATGTATATAGAACAAATCTCCTTTTTGCAGTTTGTCAATATCGGTGAACAGCTTTGCACTCGGAAGCCCTCTGTGTGCAGATAATACACAATGAGTACTTTCTCCTCCGATTGGAAGCTTTGTTCCATTCAGATGTCCGACTCCCGTCTGCAGCGCCTTATCTGAAGTTCCATGATAAATTGCAAGCTTTATATTAATCTTGGGGATTGTCACATATCCCATAACACCGTCGCCATTTACATTCAATACATTCCAATACTCTGTATCCGTAACATCTTTTTGCTCTGTTCCAAACACATCTGCATAAATATTGTTCTGCTGAAATGTATTATTGTAATTCTCAGCCGCTGTCCATGCAGCCTCGAAGTCTTCTGGCTCCATATCCTCCGTCGCGCTCTCGTAATTCGTAATCAACTTCGACTGCCGATACGTATTCCACTGGTTTGCGATCGTCGGATATGCCATCACCAGAAATCCTATAAAAAACAGAATGCCAAATAAAATGGTTGATATTTTTCTTTTCATGCTCTACACCTCATCTCTTTTCTTAGATGAGTTTTTCGCTTTTCTTCTCTTATCAAACAAATACATCAGAAGAATCAAAATACCTGTCACAACCAGCCCAACAACTACCCACAACACATAATGTGTATGCAGACTTTTGTTTGCCGTCGGAACTCCTTCATCTGCCAAAATCGACTCTTCATACGGAACCCGGTGTCCTCTGACAAGAAGTCTGTGTGTATTTACACCGTAAGGTGTGCAGGTAAACAATGTCACCAGATCCTTTCCATCTTCCACCGCCAAATCCTGCGTCTCTTTCGGCTCCACCACTTTGATCTGATCTACCTCATAACAGAGTACATCATCCAAAACGTAAAGTAAAAAATGATCTCCTGTCTCCAGCCTGTCCAAGTCTGTGAACAGTGTCGCGCTTGGAAGTCCACGGTGTGCCGAAAGTACACTATGTGTATTTTCTCCACCTATCGGAAGGGAACTTCCCTCCAGATGTCCGACTCCATTCTCCAGCACTTCTTCCGTCGTATAATGGAAAATCGGCAACTCCACATCTATCTTCGGAATCACGATTTTTCCCATCATCCCGTCGCCCGTCAGATTCAGACTGGAAGTGTAACTCTTATCTTCTTCCTCAGAAGCTTCTGCAACTGCGAATGAATCCGGTAAGATGCTCGGCAGCAACGCTTCATTGTACGCCCTTGCTTTCTCCCACTCTTTCTCCATATCGACCACTCCAGAAGATTCCATCTCCTCGACTTGCTCCTCATAGCTCGACATCAGTTTTGACTGTCTGTATGTATTCCATTGATTTGCCACCGTCGGATACAGCAGCAAGGACAACCCTATGATAAAAAATATTACAATGAAAATATTAATCAGTTTTTTCTTCATATAAGCTCTCCTTGTTGTTGTATTCTAGTCTTTTTTTGCGGTACGGGGCGGGCGAAACAAATCCGCCCCATACCAATTAATCTTTTAAAAAGTAATCTGCTGTATTAGATTAGTTGTTCTCTTTCTTTCTTGATAAGAAGAAGAAAGCTGCTGCTGCGATCATGATGATGCATCCGCCAACTGTGAAGATTGTTGTACCGATACCACCTGTTCCTGGAAGAGAAGCAAGTTTTGTATCTGTCATTTTTGTTGCTCCACCTACTGTCACATTTCCTTCTTCTCCTGTTTTTGTAATTTCAACTTGAGAAGGAGTTTCATTGATTGAATATCCGTCTGGAGCTACAACCTCTTTGAAGTAGTATGTTCCAACATCAAGACCTTTTACTGTAGCCACACCTTTGTCATTTGTTGTAACATGTGTTGCTTGAGCTTCGTCTTTTGTCCATTCACCTGTTACATATCCATTGTCAATTTTAGCGAACTCTTTTTCACCATCTTTATTTTCACGGTAAAGTACGAATTCTGCACCTTTTAATGTCTGTTTATTGTCTCCGTATTTTGTAATTGTAGCTGTACCTGTATATGTTGTTGTTGTATTTCCATCTGGGTCATTTGTAGATGTTGCTTTATTTGTAACGCTGTCTACTGCTTCTACTTTTACTGTATACTTAACAACAACTTCCCGTCCTGCATACACATTGTCTTTCAGTAATGAAGACATATCCATTGTAAATGTTTTTTGTCCTTGAGCGCTTTCTGGAATTTCAATTCCCTCTACTTTTTCTCCACCTACTGTTACTTCATTTACTGGAGTTACACCTTTTACTGCATCTCCTGTCAAATAGTATGTAGCACCTGTCAAAGTATCAGTCAATGTAAATGTTTTTAATGTACCATCATTGTAAGGTACTGTCGTTGTAATTTTGTACTCAATTAAATCTCCAACTTCAACAACTTCATCTTTATCCATTTGTTCTTTGTCTGTTGTATAAGATTCAGCTTTTGCAACTACTTCTGCCTGTTTTGCCGCTAAGATTCCGTCTGTACCATATTCATATGTTACTGCGATCATTGGGCTGTATGTTACCTTGTCTTTTGTATCTGTAGCTAATACAAGATATGCTCCAGCCTGTAAATTAGAAAATGTTGTTTCACCAGTTTTTGTTGTGTCTGTTGCAGTAACTGTAGTTTTTAATGCTGCTTCTTTTAAGTCTTTTACTTTTTCCACTATGTTTTCTGGTGTGATATCTTCTGGTACCCAGCTTGCTTTTACCCAACCGTTATCGTTAGCATCCAAACGATAAATTTCATAAATATCCACTTTTTGGCCTGCTGCTGTAGAAAGACCTTTTACTTTAATACTTGCTCCTTCTTTTGCTGCAAATGATGTCATTGTCATTGCGAACATCATTACCATGGCTAATAAAGCCGCCATAATTTTTTTCATTTTTTTCATAATTCTTTCTCCTTTTCTTTTGAGGGTTTACCTCTAAACTTTATACGTCCTTTTTTGGTAATTTCAGCTTGGACTTGCTGAAAAGTTTTTTATTCGTTTTAACTTTCCAGCACCTCCTTGCGTTTGTTCTTATATAGAATCAGCATTCCTGCAACTGTCATTAACAGCACACCGCTGACCATATACCAATAAATTCCATTTCCTCCCGATTCAGGAAGTGTGTAAATTTTTTCATTTTTGACAGTGACTACTACACCATCTTCTGCAGTGCCTTTCACTTCATTGTTGTCAAATGTAGTTAAAAGACCTTTTTCAAATATCATTGTCCATTCTTTCTGACTCAATTGATATCCATCTGGTGCTTTTGTCTCTTTAAGAGTATACTCACCATCTAACTGATTCAGGTTTTGATTCTCAGCCGGAGTCCAACTGATTGTTCCATCCGTTTCTGATACTCCAGTCGCAATTACCTCTTTATCTTTTTTCAGTTCAAATTCTGCACCTTTCAGACCATTTCCGCTTCCATCAGTTTTCTTAACCACCCATTTCAAAGTATTGGTAATAACAAATTGATGATCATTTCCTACTACATTGGATATATATCCACTATTAAGGCCGGAAACCTCTTCAACTTTGTAATTATACTCTGCCGGCAAATTATCAATTACTGTTTTCCACGTTACATCTTCAACTATATTTTCCTCTGTAAGTGTGTATTCTTTATACACTTTCCATTCAGCTGCATCATTTTCCCGATACCAAAGTTTAAATTTGATTGCCGTTGGTCTGTCAGCAATATCTGCATCATTCCATACTTTTTGAACTGCCACAAATGTTGTCTTTAACTTATTTGTGAACTCAATAGATGTTCCATCCGGCATTGTATTGATTACAGCGTCACCTTGTTGTTCATAAGGACTGTTCTCTGGCAATGTCTCTGTTGCAGTATAATTTGAAACCTTTTTCTTTGGTATTGTAAGTTCTTTGCTCCATGTGTCTTTTTCCAGAGTAAATTTCTTACCGTTTACTGTCACTTCAAGTGTATCTGGACGTTTCTTTTGCTCGTCATTGTTATCTATCCAGTTTTTGTGAAGTCTCAGATTTTCTGTCTGAAGTACGTTCGCAATATAGAAGTCTTCATCTTCGCAGTTTTTATCATATGTGTTTGTGATTGTAACCACCGTCATACCGTCTTTTTGTTCTGTCTTAATACCGCTTGTGTAGTTATCTGGTATGTTCTCTTCGCGAACTGCGTAAGTATATGTGATCTCGTTTTCTCCCTGACCTTCTGACAACGGCAAATCAGTCCAAATATGTTCCCAGCCGCCTGCTTCATTTAATGTCACAGAATCTCCATATTTAACCGGTTCTTCATTACCTCTCTGCTGCCATAAACTTACTGTAACCGGTGATTTTGGTCCGTCACCTGCCCACTCTTTCACCACTTTTACAGAACTTGACACGATTTTGGAATAACTGTTCGTAACAACTGCTTTTGTCCCGTCTGAATTAATACTGTAAGAAGGTGTATATCCATCCACCGCTTCTTCTGTTACTTTACTAATTCTTTTTGTTACTGGGACAACCTCCTGTGCTTTGTACTCATTTTCACTTGTCAAAGTAATGTCCTTTTGCGTCCCGTCTGTATACGTTACATGAAGTACAATGTCCTCTGTCGGTTCTTGAACATCTGCCGGCTTCTCCCATTTCTTTTCGTAAACCAGTTTGTGATTTGTTACCTGCACTACCGGTTTTTGATAAGCCGCATTGTCACTTTCTTCTTTTCCATCAATTTTGTATTCTACATTTGCTTCCGTATTTGAATAGAAGCCTTCTTTTCCGGCACTTGTACTTCCCGTTCCGGAATCTCCGATATGTGGATACTTGCCACCATGTTCAGCAAAGTAATCATTCGCAGCCTGAGATGGTTTTATTTTGAACTGAATCGTATAAGTCACGCCAGCTTCTAAAGATTTTCCATTCAGCAAGGAAACCTGCACTTTCTTTCCATCTACTGTCACTTGGTATTCGGAAGATGGTAATGTTTCTTTCTTTCCATTCGCTAATTCCTTAATCACAGTTACGGTCGGATTGCTTCCTTCCGCAAATTCTACGTAATCGCTTAACGTATCTGTGACAATGACATCTTTATAGGTAGGAATCACTTTATTCAAAATTCCGGTTAATGCTTCTGACAAATCTGTTCCATCTACTAATTCAGATTTTCCGCCTCCGCCTTTAACACCTTCAGCAAATTTTCTCATTCCTGTTTCAGTATCTGTATTCAGATACACCGAATATACCGGAATGTTTTTTAGCGTGCTCGAACCTGTCACAGTTTGAATTGCCTCTGTATAATACTCATCTTTGGTTTCGTTTCCCTCTCCGTACTGCTCATGTCTGGTTCCCCACCAATGTTCCGCATCATGCATAGAATAGGTTGGCTCTCCATCCGATAGGAAGATCACAACTTTTTCGTTTGATCCACCTCTGTTCTCGAACTGTTCTTCCGCTTTTTCCATTGCATAAGTCCAGTTTGTTCCTCCGTTTGCGTAAAGTCCTCTAATCCAGCTCTTCAAGGCTGCCTTTTGATTTGTCGTGTACCACGGACTTACTTTTGTCTCATCCACTCCCGCAAATCCTACACAAGATACCGCATTGACATTTCCTTGCGCTTTGAATATCTGATCAACAATGTCATTATTATCACCGGCCAGCAAATTTTTAACTTTCTTCATATATCCATCTTTCATACTGCCGGATGTATCAATAACAAACAGAACGTCCACTCCGGCCGCCTCACCTTTTTTCCCTGTCACATCAAGGTTCAGTGTGTATTCTGCTGTCTTCTCATTATATTCAATGTACTTGTGGTGCGATGGTTCTCCTAACTCTCCTGTAGTCTCATTCGCTTTGATTGCTTCTGCTTTTACAGTTTTTTTCTGTTCTGTAGTTTTAGAACTTTCCAATGACTCTACACCATCAAAGCTATGTTTTTTGTATTCACTTCCATCTCCTTCAACAGCAATACCATTATTAAGTTTTTCATATACATAATCGCCGCCAATATCGCCTTCTGTCACTTTGTACTCAATCGGAACCTGCTGGCCATTATAATCTTCATATACCGGCACATCCCACGAGGTTTTCCATGTTGGAGCTTTCACAGTTGCTTTTTTCTTTACAACCTGCTTTTCAACTATTTTTCCACCTTCTTCTACGAAAATCAATCCCGTTAACGTAACTTCAAGACTTTCAGGTCTAGTGAAAAATTTGTTGTCTGCATCATCCCATATTTTTGTGAAATTCACTGTTTTATTTTTGGTACTCTTATACTGGTTAGTATATGTAACTGTTGCTTTCGTTTTCCCTTTCAGCTCTTTTACAGTCGTACTGTCGTCATTCTGAGTTTCTTTGCCATCATATGTAACTGTCGTCTGTGTCTTTGTTATCAGCTTATATCCAGAAATTTCCGCATTTCTTTCTTTCACTGTCACTTTATAGGAAGTATTCTTGCCGATCTTCTGATTTGCAAATGCATATGATATTTTTGTTCCCTGTACATCAAGACTCATAGCAGAACCACTAATAACAATCGCATTATCTTCTACGGTAATACCTTGCGTTCCCGTATCAACTCCAAAAAGAGTCTGCAATTCTTTTCCGCTCAGCTTCTTCCCATCTTTGTTCTCAGCTGTAATTTCAAAGCCAATCTGGTCTTTCACCATTTTTATTGATGCATTGTCTAAACCAGTAAAATTCTTTTCCAATTCAAAAGTGAATTCGTCTTCTTTTACCGGTGGCAATTCCTGACCAAAGCCAACTTCATCCAGGAAATTACCTACTGTATTGTTTCCAGATGCCGTATCTCCCGCCATAAAAAAGAATCTTGTCACATCTGATGTAGGAACATAGCCTTGCAAAGTATCTAACGAATGCCACTCTTGGTCGTTGCTGGTTACTCTGATGACCTTTACACCCTCTCGATCATAAAGTGTCTCATCTCCAACCTTAGTATATTTCTGACCAATATTGGATATGCCCAACGTCTTTGTAAGATAGTCTTTTAATTCATCCTGCGTTTTTAAATTCTGTGCATCTTTCGCCGGCATCATCACAAGATACATCGTGTCATATTCAGGGGTTTTCGACTGTTCATTTCCACGCGCCCTATGCGACAGCCAGTAGTTCAAAGAACTTCCCTCCATCGTAAGCACATCCTGATACAGTGCGCCTGCTTCCTCACAGTTCAATTCAACAAACTGTTTTCCTGCTTTTGCAACCCAATCATTTATCCAGCGATAATCGTTTCTATTCTGAATATCTGTATTGATAATCTCTATATCACGACCTACTCTCGAATTTCCATCACCGTCATTGCCCGTTCCCAAACCGGTCGTCTGCCAAACTCCTCCTTGCTGCAGCATTTCCAAATTGGAAAGTTGATTTTTATGTCCATTGGTTGTTTTTTTCAAATCTGGTGTTTCGAAACCGCCATTTTGTAATTGTCCGTAATACGGAACCTGCTCCGGCTCTGAGGTTACTGTTGTTTTGTCAGAAAGTGTCGCTTCTACTTTGTACCATTTACGGAGATTTTTATCATCTCCCTGATTATATGCCAGATACAGTTTATCGCCGTCAACATTTGTTTTCCCGTTTGTAAAGATAAGCTGTTCAACTTCTGTATAGACTCCATCACGTTTATCGCTCTCCAGCCATTTATAACTCACAGCAGTTGGTTCCCCATCATTGGATGTGTAGACTGCTTTCATCGCGCCACCATCCATAATGTGTTCCGAATCAATCTTGAGTCCGGTCTTATTTTTGCTATATACGAAATAGATGTCTCCTTCCTTTTTCCCATTCCGCTCACTGCTAAGCCAGTCTTTTCCCTGCGTTTCACCTTTCTTTACATATTGAATATAGTACTTAGTTGTCCACCCCTCACTATTTGATGAAGTCACCAGCTTTTCGATGCTTTCACCGCTGTTCGCATTATTCACTTTCACATCTTCAAAGGTATATCCTTTAATTTCTTTTTCGTAAGATGTCAAATCAATCTTTTCCCCAGGGCCTGTAATAGTTATGTTATCAGGGAAATCCAAAATATCCTCTTTTGGAATTTCTTCCCAATTTCCACCATCATTAATGTAACCATAATGAGCTGTAACTCTAAGTTGTGCTCCCCACTTGCTGTAGTTCCACACAATTGTGAATGTCGAAAAGCCTTCTGTCAGCACTTCTACTTTTTCGACTTTCTTTTCATCTGTCATCTCCATCGTGCGAATTTTGTTGTCCGCCTGTGACATATCCACAACTTCTTTTACTTCACCGTTTTCATTTTCTTCGAGGTGATATACTGTCACATTCGTATCTTTTGCATCCGCCTCAGAAATCCCCTCCGGAAGCGTCGCATTTTTGTAGTCTATAGAGACTTTCACTTCGCCGTTTGGTTCTATCTCATTTCCCTGCGCATCTACAAATGTAATATCATAAGCAAGGAATCCTGCAATACCTTTTTCTTCTTCATCTGCTTTCGCCTGAATCTGTTCTTTTACCTCTTTGTACTGTTCCTTTGTCGCATCATCGTTTGATGTGATTGGAACCACTTGTAACTGCGCTCCTGTCGGAATCGCTCCTTCGCTCTGTGCACTGACCGTAACTGCTACTTCTTCATTTTCATACCGAAGTTCTGTGACAGCCTGCGCATCCGCCTCCGATTGTTCCTGCTTTACTGCTTCTGCCGATACCTCTGTATTTTCCACTACCTGCTCCGGTTCTGCTTCATTGTCAGATATTTGCTCTGCTTCTTGCGTATCGACCGCTTCTGCTTGATCCGATGCAGTATCCGTCTCTTCTGTTTTCACTTCTCCTTGCAAATCTTCCTGCAATACAGCCGAATCTGTTATTCCCGCTTGCGAATCCGTAGCCGATGCTGCACAGACATTTGCCATCACCAGACTCATAGCCAAGATCAATGCTAGTACTCTTCCAAATCTTTTCTTCATCTCAATTACCTCTCCTCACGTAGAATTTATTCTATCTCAATCATTACCTTCGTTACTAAGTCCAGTTCTGTTCTTCCTGGGGTTCCACTGTGTCAATCGCATTCTCCATCAATTTGAGCATCTCCCAAATAGAGCGGAAGTAAACCGTCTTATTCTCCTCCATCCAAGTAACTCTCCCTTGCCAGCTATTGTTCTGCCGATGCTGAACCTGGACAAAAAAGGTTCCCAAATCGCCGTGCTTATTCAATAATTCTTCATCTTTCATTACCTTTATCATCCTTCCTTCCGTTCTCTTGTATTCAGTCACTTTTCTGAACACCCTGTCAACATTGCCCGGCTGGGGAAATCTCAGCTCATTATAAAGTTGCTCCATCTGATGTATCATCTGTTCTAACGTCTCAAACAACACACCATCTTTACTATATAAATGGTAAAAGCATCCGGAAACATTCACACCTATCTTATGTCTCAGACAAATCATAATCCCGTTTATTCCCACATAAAATCTCGTGTTGCCCATCTGTCTCCTTCTTTCTCCCATCTTTCTCGTTGTCATGTTTCTATTTTAGCATCTCTAAAAACAAGAAAAGAATCAAAGAAACCAGCAAAAAGGGGTAATTTACCACTTTTTTGATTTTCTTTGATTCTTTTCTTTCCTAAAAGGGTTCATATATAACACTGTTCACCGTATACTGGACGCCCGTCCGCTGTCTTCCGGTCAGGAAATTGCTATTGATCCGCTTTGAGACAATCTCACAATTCTCTCTTGTAATATTTACAAGCAGAATCAAATACTATCCTTTTCCATATCGGTTCACTGCATCTACATGCCGTGTCGAATGACAAATTGCATCTCCAAGCCTCACCGACAGCTCCTGAAGTTTGTCACTTTCCTTCATCGGGTTTCCCTTGCTGTCTACGATCGTGCACAACATCAGGTATACCGACTGTCCGCCTCGCTCCATCATGCGATAGACCATTCGGTATATTCCCTGAAACACCGGAAACGAGCAAAGATATCCACCTTTCACACTCTCCCGGTCTTCATCCAAACTGTTCTGAATATTGTCAAGAACATCATAATGATGTTCCACCTGCTCTCCAAGCTTATTCAATATCTCCAAAAGACGTTTCGAAGGTCTAAGCCCTCTCTCTTCAAAATAGATATCCGCAGTTCTCGAATATAAACTGCTCGCCTCATTATAACGTCCCATACCTACAAGCGCTTCCATCGTAATACATTCCCAATCCGAAAACGGGGCGATCGCCGTTGCGTACTTCCCGAGTTCTTCCATCGAGAAATAATCCTGACGCTCTCGCATTATCTCCGTTGCCTTCTCCACACAAGCATTAAACTGGTTCTTATACCTTCTCGCCTCCGATGCTGCCCACAGAACTCCTGCCTGCATCGACAAAAACTCTCCAGTATATTTGTGACAGGCATCCCAATACAATGTAAGCTTTTCCCCCACATCGACTGCTTCTTCCGCCTTCTGAAACAATGTATCAAATTCTCTTGCGTCTTCCACGACAGGAATCTCTTTCGTCCAGTAAAAGTTCCCTTTTTCCAGACGAATATAATTTACCTTCGGCAACCCCATCTTTTCCAGTTTTTTCTTTGCATTGTACACTACACTCTGCATTGCATGATGCACATTCTCAATATCTCTGTCTCCAAACAGAACCTCCTCAAGTACTTCTCTGCTAATCCCGTTCTCTCTGTTATGGAGCAAAATCTGCATCATATAGACAAATTGACTTTCTCCCGATTTCTTGCCAAGGAGTGTTTTCCCCAGATATGTCATGTCAAATCCGCCAAACATCTTTACATGCAATGCCCGATCCTCATATGTTGTATTTTCTCCCATATCGTTCTTCCCTTCTTGCACCTTATATACTCTTGTAACCATTATAGAAGTTCTGCAAGAAATTTTCAATACTGCTCACAGCAATAATACATCCTTCTTTGTATTATAATCCCAATCTCAACATGTCCCTACAAAATCTTGTATTCTTTCATCAACTGCTTCTGAAATGTAACATCTTCCGTCGCTCTCTTTAATTCTTCGATACGTCCATCCTCAAGCAGACACTGAGTTAGCTTTCCAAACTGTTCTAATCCTTGCTTCATTCCTCGTTCCATTCCTCGTTCCAGCCCTCGTTCCTCCGCACGCTCCATCATCTGCTTTTCTCGCTCTTCCAATTTGTCCGCCATAATTTCCATCAATGTATCACATACCATATCATTATCCTCCTTCAATTTCTTCTCGTTTGCCCGCACAATAATATCCAGCGCCGACTGGTACCACACATTCTCGCTGTGTTCTTGGTAGTCCCTCACCAGCTTTTCCAAAATTTCATAACTCTCCAGCTCATTTGTCAAACCTCGCAACCATAGATTTTCCTTCGATGACAATTGTTTCCCTACCAATATCTGAATTGGGAGCATATCTCCGTCTACATAATAAATTCCTTCTTCTTGTTTTTCTACCCTATATCCCCTCACTTCTTTCAAATGCTTGATCAGTTTTCTCGGATATTCTCTCCCAAACAACGTGATTGTCATCTCTTCTATTGCTACAGCATCAACTCCCCCTGTGTCTGCTTTGTAAAAACAGGCATACCCATATATTTTGTAAAATGTATCTATTTCCTCCCGCAATTCAATCTGAGCAGCCGCATAAAATGCCGGGTGCCACTGCAAATACTCTTCTTTCTGTGTCTCCGCTTTTGTGTTTTCCATATAAAACCTCCTCTTATGAAATTGTTCAGGAGATTTCCTTCCTCGAAAACTCCTGCTTGTAAAATTTGTGAATTGAAAGCATGAATTTTCTGAAAGGACGGATTTTTCTAAAATCCGCTATATGAAATGTACTAGATTCCGGTTAGAACCGGTTAGAATAAATAGAAAATATAATGCTTTTTTTTATCATATCATTGAACTCTCTAGCTTGCAAGGACTTTTAAAGTGCTCCTTACAAAGCGTCTTTTATTACACAGGATACCGATTCCTTGCACACAATATAAAACACCACGCAACTGCGTGGTGTCTCACTTTTTATTCTGCATATCCTTCCGGATTATTTGACTGCCATCTCCAAGAATCCTCGCACATCTCATCAAGTCCTCTTTCTGCTACCCAGCCAAGTTCTTCTTTCGCTTTTGTTGGGTCTGCATAACATGATGCAATATCGCCAGGTCTTCTCGCCTTGATCTGATATGGAATCTCTTTTCCGCATGCTTTTCCGAATGCTTTTACCATATCAAGTACAGAGTATCCGTTTCCTGTTCCAAGATTGTAAACTTTCACTCCTGCTTTTTCTTCGATCTTCTTCAACGCTTTTACGTGTCCAAGCGCAAGGTCTACTACATGGATGTAATCACGTACCCCTGTTCCATCCGGTGTATCATAATCATCACCGAACACTCCAAGGCATTCCAATTTACCAACCGCTACCTGTGTGATGTATGGCATTAAGTTGTTTGGAATTCCTTTTGGATTCTCTCCGATTGTTCCGCTCTTATGTGCTCCAACCGGATTGAAGTAACGAAGTAATACTACGTTCCACTCTGAATCTGCTGTATGAAGATCTGTTAAAATCTGTTCCAGCATTGATTTTGACCATCCATATGGATTTGTGCACTGTCCTTTTGGGCATTCTTCTGTAATCGGTACGAATGCTGGATCTCCATAAACTGTTGCAGAAGAGCTGAAGATAATGTTCTTCACGCCTGCATTTCTCATCGCATCACAAAGCACCAAAGTTCCTGCAATATTGTTATCATAATATTCTAATGGTTTCGCTACAGATTCACCTACTGATTTCAATCCTGCAAAATGAATTACTGCATCAATATCTTCTTTCTCAAAGATATTTTTCATCGCTTCTGCATCACGAATATCTGCTTCATAGAACTTAATTGTCTTTCCGACAATCTTTTCCACACGGTCTAACGCTTCTTTACAAGAATTACATAAATTGTCTACTACAACCACATCATATCCTGCACTGATCAGTTCAATACATGTATGGCTTCCGATATATCCTGCTCCACCTGTTACTAAAATCGTCATAATTGTATCCTCCTTCTAATCATCTTGTTAACAAGGACGAGAGTTTTTCTCCCGCCCTTTATTATAATACTTCACTCTAATATATACAACTATTTTGTTTCAAAACATTTTTTCTGTTATGAATTGTATTTTTTAATAATTTCCTGCATTGTATCCCATTTTGTTTCCATGTCTTCCACCAGTTTAAACTGTGTACGACATCTGTCAAGGTTATGGTTCTCTCTGTGGATCTTAAAGTATGTATCTCCCTGAAGGTGGTCAGTGAGGAATCTCATACCACATTCAAATGTCATTACTTTTGCTCCCATCGGCATCATTTCAATTTCTTTCTGTGTCAATTTTCCGCCGCATCCTTCAATGAAACCTTTTGCATACACATCAAACAATTCCATATCACAAGATACTTTTGAAAGATCCTGCTCGTCTTCTGCTGCTGTGCTTGCACCAAAACGGATAGAATCACCAAAGTCATTCATTGCAAGTCCCGGCATAACAGTGTCTAAGTCGATCACACAGATACCTTTTCCTGTCTTGTCATCAATCATGATGTTATTCAATTTTGTGTCATTGTGAGTAACACGAAGTGGAAGTTCTCCATTTGCAAGCATATCTCCGAATACATTTGCAACGTCTTCATGTGCAAGTACAAAATCGATTTCTTTCTGTACAGATGCTGCACGTCCGCACACATCTTCTTCTACCGCTTTCTTGAATGTAGCAAATCTTGCTTTTGTATCATGAAAGCCTACAATTGTCTCGTGAAGTGTCTCTGCCGGATAGTCTGCGAGCAGTCTTTGGAAATTACCAAATGAAACTGCGCTCTGATAGAAATCTTCCGGTGTCTCTACCTGATCATAGCTTGTTGCCCCTTCGATGAATTTATATGCTCTCCAGTAATCTCCCTGTGAATCCACAAAATATGGTCTGTTTGCTACAGTGCGAATTACGTTCAAAGTCTCTCTTTCCGGATCTCCACCGTTCTCGATAATCTTTTTGCGCAGATAAGAAGTCACTCCTAAAACATTCTCCATAAGTTCTACCGGTTTTGTAAAAATGGATTTGTTCATGCGCTGTAAGATCACGTGCAGTCTTCCCATCTCCCCGATATCAAATGTCAAAAGGAATGTATCATTGATGTGTCCGTTTCCATATGGTCTTTGTTCAATCAATGTCCCTTCAAATCTAAAATTTGCAATTGCTTCATCTATTTGTCTATCTGAAATTCTTCCCATTATTTTTCTCCCCACAGGTTCTCTGGATACAAACCTGATTCTTTCATATTTTTAATCGCATTCACTACAACCGGTTTATCTTCTTTATATGTCACTCCGTACCATTTGTCTGCTGATGTCAGAACTGCCACTGTTGCACGGTCTTCTGCAAGCAGATTACTTACAACTGTCGGAAGGAAGTATTCACATTTCAAAGGATTTGTCTTAAGTCCTTCATCTAAAAATGCTGTAAATCCGTTCTTAATCTCCTGAAGGATGCTTGCTGTGAATCCCCACATATTCATAGAAACAATGCTTCCTTTTGGAAGTTCTGTCCATGTCTCTCCTTCATCTTCTGTGTACGCCGCTCCGTCTCCTTTTTTCTCAATACGTGTTCGTTCCACAACGCTCACAAGCTCTCCGGCTTCATTCATCGTGCAGACACCACGTGCCACATGACCGTTCTCAGTCAATGTATTTTCTAATTGATAACCTACCATTGTGTAACGGAATTTATCATCGTCTTCGTGTGTTGACAGGTAGTCATAAATTTTCTGAAATGCATCTCTTCCATAGTAATCATCTGCATTGATTACTGCGAAAGGTCCGTCAATCTCATCGATACAGCTGAATACTGCATGTGCTGTTCCCCATGGTTTCACACGTCCTTCAGGCACTTCATATCCTTCCGGCAAGTTATGTAAATCCTGGAATACGTAAGATACTTCCATTACTTCTTCCATACGTTTTCCGACAGCCTCTTTAAAATCAGTCTCGTTTTCTTTCTTAATGATAAATACTACTTTTTCAAATCCCGCTTTTTTTGCATCATAGATTGAGAAATCCATAATGATATGACCTTGCTCGTCCACCGGATCAATCTGTTTTAATCCGCCATATCTGCTTCCCATTCCTGCTGCCATAATTACTAATACTGGTTTTTTCATGATTAAGACCTCCAAACCCCAATTTCTTTTCTATCTTTTATTCTAGTACAAATGTCTTTAAAAATCTTTATCTGATTAATCTCTATGTTTGTATTATTTACACTTTTTCTTTGCATTCTAGAATTCTATAAGATATAATATCATTAAAAACGCCTAAAATACAAGGGAGAAGATTTATATGAGCAATCGACGTTATGGTCTTGAGGAGACCGAACTTGAAAAACTGAATATCCGTTTACTATATATCACTCAAGCTCGATATGATACAGACTGGCACAGCATTGCCCATACGCATCATTTTACAGAATTATTCTATGTCGTTCAGGGCAGTGGCTATTTTCTTGTGGAGGATAAAAAATTTCCGGTCAAAGAAGATGACCTCGTCATCATCAACCCAAATGTTTCTCATACAGAGCTGGGCAGCAAAGGCAGACCACTTGAGTATATCGCACTTGGAATCAACGGCCTGAAATTCAAAGACGGGAATCTTGACACCACCTATGATTACAGTCTGCATAATTTTCATGAATATAAAGAAGAATTCTCTTTTTACTTAAAGACACTTCTTCGGGAGATTCAAAATAAAGGAGAGTATTTCGAAACTGTCTGCCAAAATTTATTGGAGGCGCTTGTATTAACATTGGTTAGAAGAACAAAGAAACAGCTGTCATTCACACCAACAAAAAAGATTACAAAAGAATGTCGTTTTGTCGAACAATATATTGATGAGCATTTTATGGAAGATATTACACTTCAGACGCTGAGTGATCTCACTTATTTGAACAAATATTATCTTGTTCATGCATTTAAAAACTATAAGGGAGTGTCTCCAATCAATTATTTGATTAACCGAAGACTTATTGAAGCAAAACATTTACTTGCTACAACCAATTATCCAATCTCCAAAATTGCAGCTTCCATCGGCTTTTCTTCCCAATCCTATTTTTCCCAGGTTTTTCGAAAAGAGACAGGCATGTCGCCAAATGCCTACCGACAAAATGAAGAGTTACAAAAAGACACCGGACAATCATAATCCGGTGTCTTTCTATCATAATCTCTATTTATATCTGTGGTTGTATACGAACAAAAGAGTCAGCAGCCCAACAAGTCCAACAAGTTCCATCACAAGACCTGAGACTGAGATATTTCTTTGTCCAATAATGATCAGAGCCAGGCAGACAACAAATACGATAATCATAATAATGTTTCTTACTGCATTATTCATCTCATCTACCTCCTAACCTTTCAATCCACCGAGAGTCATACCCTCTGTCAAACGTTTCTGAACACAAATGTACAGAATCAACGTTGGCAACATAACAATTACAAGACCTGCATACATGATACCATAGTTTGTTGCTGTCTTCTGTACTGCCATCAGGTTCTTAAGTCCCATAGCAAGAGTGTCATTACCATCCATCAATGTGTAAGCGATGATATATTCATTCCAGAATGACAGGAAGTTAAACAAGATTACTGTAATAATACTTGGTTTTGCCATTGGCACCATAATCTTTGTCATCGTCTTAAAGTAACCACATCCATCAATGTAAGCAGCTTCCTCAAATCCTTTTGGAAGTGTTTTAAAGTAACTGCTCAGCAAATACACTGTAAATGGCAGTGCGCTTGTAGCATAAATAATCGCCAATATGAGTCGATTATTCAAGAAAAATTCAACTCCCAAAGCTCTGTTTGCAGAACTTAACATCAAGAAAATTGGCACTACAATGTAGTTGATGTTTACAAAAAGTCCTGCCATAAAAGCACCATTCAAAATCTTTCTTCCTTTGAAGTCAAATCTTGCCAACACATAAGATGCCGGAAGCGCAAGAATCAATAACAATACAAGCGCAATCGCTGTAACAATTACTGAGTTCAGGAAAAATGTTCCCATGTTTGCATCACGAAATGCAGTTACAAAGTTCTGATAGCGGAACGTCTCTGGTAAAGACCAAGGACTAATATCTTTTCCGATAAATTCAGAGTTCTTTTTCAAACTTGCCATAAATACCCATGCAACTGGCACAATAATCGAAATTGCCAAAGCAAGAAGAGCTATATAGACAAGTATTTTAGATATAATTTTACCCGGTTTTTTCTTCATCTTTTTCGCTCTCCCTTCCTAGAATTCGTATACTTCACGGTCTGTAATCTTATTGATAATTCCTGACAATGCAAATGAGAAGATAAATACTACTACACCGATTGCCATACCGTATCCGTATGCACCGTTTCCATATGCCTGTTTATACATGTAGTTCAAGAATACTTCTGTTTTTCCATTCGGTCCACCATCTGACATAATCTGAACGAACAAGAAACTCAAGTTGATTGTACTGATAATGTAGAATGTAAGTGTTGTACGGATATTGCTCCAGATCAACGGGAATGTAATCTTAGAGAACATCTGAAGTTCTGTTGCACCATCAAGCGATGCAGCCTCATAATAATCCGGTGGGATAGATGCCATACTTGACATGTACATAACCATGTAGTATCCGATTGCCTGCCAAACAAGTGCAAAAATCACTGAATAGATTACAATATTCGATTCTGACATCCACTGTCTTGCCAAACCGCCCAAACCAATTGCTCTTAAGAACGTATTCAAAAGACCGGTACTTGGATTATAGATTGCTCCGAAGATACCTGCAATAACTACAATACTCAAAATGTTTGGAATATAGAAAACAACTCTGAAAAAGTTATTTCCCTTAAAGTTCCCTCTCTGTAACAATGTCGCAAACAAAACTGCAAGCACGATTGTACAAAGTGTTACCATAACAATAATCAAAATGGAATTCTGCATTGCCTGCAGGAAATTCTTATCCCCCATTAAGTTTTTAAAATTCTCAAACCCTACAAATGTCTGTTTGTTCGTGATTCCGCCCATACGGTACAATGACATTCTAAATACATTCACTGTTGGAATAAAAATAAACAGTGCTAATAAGAATGTGGCCGGAGCCAGGCAAGCAAAAACAAATCTTCTTTGTGCGCTTTTTCTGTTCATAAATCGTTCCTCTTTCTTTAGAAAAGCGGTGAGTTTTGGAACTCACCGCTTTAAAAACTTCCAAGTCTTACTTCGAGTCTTATCTGACTATTTAAGGTGCTCTAAACATGTAGCCCAAGCATCTACTAATTGTTTCTGATAAGCGTCCGCTGTTAAGTCTCCAGTATTAAGTGCGTCAATCGCTCCGTATACTGTCTTAGACATATCAAATCCATTGATAGCTTCAGTTGTTGCCCATACACCAGATACTGCATTGTATCCATCCTGAGATACTAATGTATATGAATCTTTAACTGGTCCCTCTGGAAGCTTATCAGATGCTCCAAGAACTGGTGGAACGATCGGTGTTGCTGTCTTTTCACCTGTCTCTTTATCTGTTGTTTCATTTGCTAACATAAGATCTACTACTTCATCAGAGTACATGAATTCGATGAATTCTTTTGCTAAATCCAAGTTAGGTGCTTCAGCTGGTACCCACATTTGCTCTGTGTATGTGTATACGTAGTTTTCCTGATCTGCTGAGAATTTTGGTTGTGCCATCATTGCCCAGTTGAATCCTTCTGGTGTAGAGTCAGCCATTTCACCGATTACCCAGTTACCGTTTGGCATAAATAATGCTTGTCCGTCGATTACTGCCTGCTGGTTCAATTTGAATCCACCATCAGCGTTTGCATTTGCAACTGTATCAGACCATAAATATTCTGGTGAAGCTAATTTAGCGATTGTGTCAACAACTTCTTTTCCTTCTGCAGATGTCCATGTATTTTTGTCGTACTGAACAGCTTTGTTGTAGAAGTCCATTCCGCCAGCCTGAGCTAACATCTGATACATTGTTGTATCAAAGTATCCTGTTGTAGGATATGTAAATACTGATTTTCCTTCTGCTTTTACTTGATCTCCAAGCGCGAAGAACTCTTCCCATGTTGTAGGAAGTGCGTATTTTCCTTCACCAAACAAATCTTTGTTATACCAGAATCCTGTTGGTGTGTATGTGATTGGAGCAAGGTAAACTTTTCCATCACCGTATGGCTGAGCTGCTGAGTTCTCTGTAATTCCACCTACTAATTTAGATGTTAACTCTTCATCAAATACATCAGAAAGATCTGCGATTGCATTCTCTTTTAACATTGTCTCTGTGAAACCACTTGGTTGTCCTAAGTTGTAGTATACAACGTCCGGAATATCTCCATTCTGGAAATCTTTTGTCAAGTCTTTGTCTAATTCTGAAGACATCTCTAACTCAACTTCTACATTCTCATGAGATTTTTCAAAAGCATCAGCGATTTTTTCCCAAATCTCAGTTCCATTACCACCTTCGAAAGCAGCAAATTTCAATACTGTCTTTCCATCAGAACTTGCATCTTTCTTTCCATCATCTTTGCTTCCGCATCCAACTGCCATAGAAGCAACCATAGCTGCTGAAAGAAACAGTGCTACAATTTTTTTCATTTTCATAACAATATCCTCCTTAATTGTTCATTCTGTTTATTTCTTGATATTTATCTTACACCACTACCGTCATTTTTTCTATACGAATTTTGCTCTATATTTTATATATATTGCTTTTCATGTTTCTTTTTAAGTTAATTACTTAAAAAAAATGTCTTTTAACCATGATTTTTACCAAAAAGAATCGTTCTATAAAATTGATTACAAAAAAACGAGATTACACAAGTCGTGTAATCTCGTTTTTATTAACATTAAATTTCATACCAGATGATTTCATTTGCATCTAAATCTAAGTCAAAGCTTGTTCCGTCACCTTTATATACTGTTGTGCTCTGTGGCTCATATGTGTTGTTTACAACACAGTATTTTCCGTTCTTCACATAGGCATGTACTTCTACATTGAAGTTTGTGCTGAACCATTTGTGAAGGTTATCTTCGTCATGTGCTGACCAAAGGATAGAACGGTATAACAGACGGCTATTTTCAAAGCTGTATGGAAGTCCGCTGATATATACACAACGTCCGTTACCAAAATCATTTACTGCCATCTGAACTTCTTTATCAATCTGTCTTAAGATTGTTGTTCCGTCCAATGCGAAGATATTCTTCTGTCCTTCTCCGAAATCAATATCTTTTGTGCAGTCTTCTTTGATAAAGTGATCATGTTCTTCCCAGTTATATTTATCTGTATTTAAGTTAAATCCGTTTTCTTTTTCTACACCAAGTGCATTTGCAAGCTGGAAGTAACGTCCTTCCCACTGGTAAGCTGTCGGCTCACCAACACCGATAAATCCACCACCGTTGTAGATAAATTCTTTCACTGCTGTTACGATTGTCTCGTCTGCCCATGCAGAACCACCGCTGTGTGCTGTGTATGCGCCACCTACGTTGATGATAACATCGATGTCATTTAACACCTTCGGATCATTTTTGATATCATCAAAGCTGATGAAACGTACATCAAATGGTGCTCCGGAAAGCGCCTCTACGATTCCTGCGTAAGAATAGTTCTGTTTTTGATATAAAGCGTGGTGAACCATGTGATTGCCCCATGCTCTCATCTTGCCCCAGCTGTTCAACACTGCAACTGTCTTCACGCAGTATGGAGTTGTTCCTTTAATGTTTTCGTATAATGTACGGAATTCATCACATACACTTTCCACATAATCAATAAACTCAGGGAAGTCTAAAGCAAGTTTCAAATATCCGCCGTATCCGATTCTGTCGATTGGTTTTCTAAGAATCGCACGTCTTGCTGTTACCCAGTTTACTTTTGCTTCTTTTACCGGATCTCCGCCTTCGTGGAATGTATCCGGGAAGAAATATGGAAGGAAACGTCCTTCTGTATATTTTACGTTTGGAATATCACTGATCAGACGAAGTGTAGAACCATTACCAACACTTCCTACTACAGCATCCAAACCAACGGATTTGAATTCATCCATGAATGGTTCCATACCGATCCAGTGATCGCCAAGGAACATCATTGCCTCTTTACCCATCTCATGTGTGATGTCTACCATCTCTTTTGCAAGTTTTGCAACTTCTCTTCTTTGGAATGCCTGGAAGTCTTTGAACTCTTTTGATGGAATACGATACTGGTTATTCATGTAACCTTGATCGATAATGTATTCAGGTCTGAATTTATATCCAACTTCCTGTTCAAACTGTTCCAAAATATATGGACTTACTGATGCTGAATATCCGTACCAGTCTACATATTTTTCTCTTGCAAGTTCATCGAAAATCAATGTGAACTGATGGAAAAATGTTGTATAACGAATAACATCAATATGCGGATTGTCTTCGATGTATTTGCGAAGACGCTTCATTGTAAATTCTTTTGTCTTTGGCTGACGAACGTCGAATGTGATCTGTTTTTCCACACCCTGCCAGTCATTGATTACTGCATTGTACATATGTACCGGATCCCACATAATGTATGCAAGAAAACTTACTGTATAATCATGGAATTTCTTTGCGTTGTGAATTGTGACATCTCCTGTCTCTTCACTGTAATCCCACTCTTCTACCGGAACAACTTCACCTGTTGTACGGTCAATGACTTCCCACCATCTTCTGATATCATCGTGAGAATTTACTTTCAACATATCTGGATATAAGTGATCCATCAAGTGGATAGATAACTCAGCTTCCACAGCTGTATGGAAAGATGTCATAATGTACATCTGCTGAATCTCATCTGGATTCGCCTTTGCCCATGCATTATCTTTTCTTGTTGTGTAATATGTAGAATACACTTTCGCATCCACATCTCTTAATTCTGCCGGATAGTCTGTTCCATCACAGTCACGGATTGCATCTGCTCCCCAACGTTTTACAAGTTCCAATGTCTCAGGAACCACGTCCACATCTGTAGGAATTGTAACTCTTCCTCTTAACTTTTCGCTCATAACGAAACTCCTTTCTTCGTACACCTCAATTTATACAGACAGTATAATTTAGTTTTTTCTATAAATCTACTCAATTGTTGCTGGCTTTTTTATTAATATTGTTTTTATAGCAAATTTTTAATAATTCACCTGTCATTTTTTGTAAAACATGCTCTATTTTTACAGAAATCTCACATATCATAAGTTGATTTTTCCAAAAAATCCGATTATACTTGTCATATCAGATACTAGACTTGATGAGAGACAAGGTGGAATAAGACATGAATTATAAAAGTATTGATTTAAAAGACTGCATTACTGTCGATAAGATTTTTACGATACACTATTTTGAATATATGAGTGACTTTTCTTTTCCAGGAGAGTCACATGATTTTTGGGAATTTATATGTGTAGACAAAGGTGACGTAAAGATTCGGATGGGTGATTCAGATATCATCTTAAAAAAAGGGCAGGTTGCCTTTCATAAGCCAAACGAATTTCACACCGTAGATGCAACAGGTACATCCGCGCCGAATCTGGTTGTGATTTCTTTTCGCTGCACGAATCCGGCAATGTCCTTTTTCAAAGAGAAGATTTTAAAAATCGACGAATTAGAAAGAACTATTTTAGCTGACATTATCGCCGAAGCAAAAACAGTGTTCAAAGGACGGCTTGACGATCCTTATCAGACCGAGATGATTCGCTCAGATTCTGCTACACCGGATGCAGAGCAACTGATTAAGATCCATTTAGAATATTTCCTGATTCACTTAATGAGAAGATACAACCAGACATCTGCAGTGCACTCTGACAGCACAGTTCCAGCTTTAAAAGTAACTAAGATGAAAAGTGATACGGAAGTGTTGAACCGAATTATTCATTATATGGAGACACACTTGAACTCGCGGATTACGATTGAGCAGATCTGCAAGGATAATATGATTGGACGCTCACAGCTTCAAAAATTATTCCAGCAAAAGACCGGTTTGGGTATTATCGAATATTTCTCCAACATGAAGATTGAGTCCGCAAAGGAGATGATTCGAACGGGGCATATGAATTTTACGCAAATTTCCGAACAGCTGGGGTATGCATCTATACATTATTTTTCAAGACAATTCAAAAAAATTACAGATATGACTCCTTCCGAATATGCTTCCTCTATCAAAGCTATGGCAGAAGGGGCTTTTAACCAACAATAACGGGAAAGGCTTTTTTAAAGCTTTTTTCGTTATTTATTTTATATTAGGAGAATTTAAATTTATGAAACAACCCACTACAAAAAAACAACTTTTGAAAAAACTATTTTTTTCCACATTATATCTCAGCACTTTCACTTTTGGAGGTGGATACGTCATTGTCTCTCTGATGAAAACGAAGTTTGTAGACGAGCTTCACTGGATTGACGAAACAGAAATGTTGGACTTGATTGCAATCGCTCAATCTTCTCCCGGCGCCGTCGCTGTTAACGGAGCCATCGTGGTAGGATACAAAATATGCGGACTTCCAGGCGTAATTCTTTCCATACTCGGCGCAGTCCTTCCTCCATTTTTCATCATTTCAATTATCTCGGGATTTTATACATTGTTTCAGGAAAACACTGCTGTACAGGCTTTGTTAACCGGAATGCGCGCCGGAGTCGGTGCTGTGATTGTATCTGTTGTGTGGGATATGGGGGCCGGAATCGTCCGCCAAAAGAAAATCAGTTCCATTTTCATCATGTTCTGCGCATTCATCGCCAACTACTACTTTAAGATCAATGTTGTTTTTATTATTTTAATATGCATTATATTGGCAGCAGCAAAAGCTATTATCAGAGAGCGGAGGGGAAGTCACAAATGATCTATTTACAATTATTCTTAAGCTATCTGCAGATCGGAGCATTTAGTTTTGGCGGCGGTTATGCCGCAATGCCTCTCATTCAGGCGCAAGTTGTTGAAAAATATCACTGGCTCAGCATGACAGAATTTGGCGATCTTGTGACGATTGCCGAGATGACACCCGGACCGATCGCCATAAACTCCGCAACCTTCGTCGGCACACAGGTCGCCGGACTTTCCGGGGCACTCATCGCAACACTCGGATGTATTCTGCCATCCTGCATCATCGTTACTCTACTTGCAAAAATTTATATCCAATACCGCAATGTAAAAATCATGCAGGATATTCTCGGCACACTCCGCCCGGTTGTCGTCTCTATGATTGCTGTGGCAGGACTCGGAATCCTAAGCTCGGTATTCTTTCTTTCCGGAAAGTTCGCACCCGCTTTGTCTAACTTTAATATCCGAGGCATTATTTTCTTTGCCGGCGCTCTCCTCTGCCTTCGCAAAACAAAACTCAGCCCGATTCTCATCATGGTCGGCTGCGGTATTTTAGAACTGCTTTATCAAACAATTTTTTAACCACAAAAAAGAGTGAAGCCAATCTGACTTCACTCTTTTTACATTCTTATAAAATTACTCTTGTACGTATGGCATTAAAGCAATATGTCTTGCTCTCTTAATTGCTACTGTAAGAGCTCTCTGATGTTTTGCACAGTTTCCTGTGATTCTTCTTGGAAGAATTTTTCCTCTTTCAGAAACATATTTTCTTAATTTAGCCACATCTTTGTAATCGATTTCGTTATTTTCTTTTCCACAGAATACACAAACTTTTTTTCTTCTGCGTCCGCCTCTTCTCTTCATTGGAGAATCTGCTTTATTACCTTTATCGTAAGCCATTGTCAATACCTCCTATTTTACTCATCGAACACGACTGTTAAAATTTACTACACAATCAATATCGTCTAGCTGAATGGTAATTCCTCATCAATTCCGTCTGGAATATTCATGAATCCATCTCCGATGTCTGCACTTGGTGATGGACTAGGACTTGCCTGGTATCCACTGTTTGATGCGCTGGCCGCTTTGCTCTCTGCAAATTCCTGTTCCTCAACAACAACATCTGTTGTGTAAACTCTCACGCCGTCTTTGTTCGTATAGCTTCCTGTCTGAATACGACCGGTTACCGCAATCTTCACTCCCTGGCGCAAATACTTCTCTGCAAATTCTGCCGCTCTTCCGAAAGATACACAGTTGATAAAATCTGCTGTTGCATCTCCGTCACGTTTGAAACGGCGGTCAACTGCCAATGTATATCTGGCAACTGCATTTGCACTCTCGCCCTGCGAATATCTAACTTCTGGATCTCTTGTTAAACGTCCCATTAAAATTACTTTATTCATACGATTTCCTCTCTTCTCTTATGCTTCCTGTCTAACGCATAAATATCTGAGTACGTTATCCATGATACGAAGCCTTGCTTCCATCTCAGCTGGAACTGTAGCATCAGATTCGAAGTGGATGAAGTAGTAATATCCTTCTTTCATCTTCTGAATTTCGTAAGCTAATCTTTTCTTACCCCATTCATCAACGTCAGTTACGTTACCACCGAAACGAGCGATTAATTCTTTCACTTTTTCGATTGTAGCTGTTCTAGCGTCGTCTTCGATTTTTGCATTGACAACAACTGCTAATTCATATTTGTTCATGTCACTTGCACCTCCTTATGGTCTCTGGCTCCTGAATCACTCAGGAACAAGGAATAAAATAATATATCACAATTTGGCATTTTACCACATTTTCAAGCTCGGTGCAAGCACTTTATTGTTTTTTCTTTAATTCTCTTGTATTCTTTTCTACAAGCTTTCTCGCAATCATGATCTGATGTCCGCATCCTATACATTTGAGACGAAAATCAGCACCTACTCTTAATATTTCCCACTCAAAACTGCCGCATGGATGCTTTTTTTTCAGTCTTACAACATCTCCAACTTCATACATATCAGCCATATTCTGCCCCTTCCTATTTTACCGCTTCTTCTTTGATCATCACGCCATGCACCAAAAAACGTTCATCATCTCTGACATTGGTACATGTTGACAGACTGACAATCTTAGACGCCGTCGTCACCTCGGCGCTTGTCGGGTACGCCGACTGCTGCTTTATGTAATCGATATAAGTCTGGAACGCCGCATCATCTGCATAGTCCATAATATAGCTGTCAGAAGTATCTTTTACCACGCCTGCCGAAAAAATCTCATATGTTCTTACTTTTCCGTCCGGTGTATAGATATAAAAATATGGATGTTCCTTGTAAAAACTGTCATCCTTATATTTCAGCAACTGCGCAAACATGGAGCCATTCTTCATGTTATGTCCATAAATAAATGTATTTCTTCCCGAAAAATCTCCCGGATTGTTCACATCCACAAACAGTGTTCCTAATTTATTTGTGTTTGCTTCAAACGTTCTTTTTAAGTATTCTTCGTTATCTCTTCCCTGAACGACCGGATAATTGATCTCTGACGGTTCGTCAAACCGAATCCATCCAACCACATCGGAATTCATCTCCAGCAATTTTTCAAAATCAACAGAAAACGTCTCTTCTTTCGTATCATCTTTTTTCTCTGTATTAATGACCAGATCCTGAATCTTTTGGTATTCTTTGTCACCTTTATTGTACTCCGAAAAAATACCATATAATTTGTACGCCGAAACCGCAAACACTACAATCGCAATCACAAGGATGATATTTGAAACAATATTGCTTCCACCCTTTTTCTTTCTTCTTCCCCGATGATGTTTCTTTTTGTTTTCTTCCGCCATCTCTTTTTACTCCTTCTTGTTTAATGTACAAAAAGGTGAATGCAATACATTCACCCCTTTCGCTCTTCTGTTTTAGCTCACTTTCAACTTGAACTTCTGAATCTCTTTTTCACTGGATACTCGTTCTATTATTCCGCCGAGACTTCTGAGTTTTTCTTCAAATCTCTCATATCCTCTCTGAATGTAAACAATATCATCCACGATCGTAATTCCATCCGCCGCAAGTCCTGCGATGCAAAGCGCTGCACCCGCACGTAAATCCGGAGCACTTACTCTCGCTCCCGAAAATCTCTCAACACCTTCAATCGTTGCAGAATTTCCTTCGATCTTAGCGACCGCTCCCATACGTGCCAGCTCATCTAAATATTTAAAACGATTTTCAAAAATACTTTCTGCGATAATACTTGTTCCCTCGCAAAGCGCAAGTGTCACACCAATCTGCGGCTGCATATCTGTCGGGAATCCCGGATACGGAAGCGTCTTTACCTGTGTGTGCTTCAAACGCGTCTTCGCAACTACACGTACAGCATCGTCAAATTCTTCGATTTCACACCCAATCTCTTCCAGCTTCGCAATTGTAGCCTCCAAATGTTTTGGAATGACATTCAAAACAGTCACATCTCCTTTTGTAACTGCCGCCGCAAACATAAATGTCCCTGCCTCAATCTGATCCGGAATAATCGAATACTCCGTCTTATGAAGCTTTTCAACACCTTTGATCTTGATCACATCTGTTCCGGCGCCTTTGATGTTCGCTCCCATACTGTTCAGGAAGTTCGCAACATCCACTACATGTGGCTCTTTCGCAACGTTCTCAAGAATCGTAACACCTTCTGCCATCGCTGCTGCCATCATCACATTGATTGTGGCTCCAACACTCACAACGTCAAAATAAAGATGTGTTCCTTCTAATCTCTCTGCCTCGGCAATGATCTTTCCATATTCAATCTCAACCTCGGCGCCCAATGCTCTAAAACCTTTCAAATGCTGGTCAATCGGTCTGCTTCCGATATTGCAGCCCCCAGGAAGCGCCACCTCAGCTCTTCTGTATTTTCCAAGTAATGCTCCCAGTAAATAATAAGATGCTCTGATCTTCTTGATATAGTCATACTCAATACTAAAATCCTGCACACCGGCTCCATTGATCCGCACTGTATGTCGGTCTATACGCTGAACCGTGGCTCCTATCCCTGCCATCGCTTCCAACAACACATTGATGTCATTCACATCCGGTAAATTCTCTATCGTAACAGTCTCATCTGTCATAATTGCCGCTGCTAAAATAGCTAATGCTGCATTCTTTGCTCCGCCTATCTCTACTTCCCCTACTAACGGATTTCCACCCTTAATAATATACTGTTCCATTTCACACCTCAATTATCAGATTTCCATTCCATGCTGAAACTTTTTCAGTCATACTTCTCCCAGTTTTATTTATACTTCTTTGCTATTATAACACAAAATGTATTTTTGTAAAATTATTTTTCCAAATATAAACCGAAATAGGAGGTCTGCACCTCCTATTCTTCAAATAACTTCAATACATTTCCTATCGTCTCTTCAATTGTTAATCCGTCCTCGCAAATTGTATAATCCGCATACTTTTCGAATAGGCAAACCCTTTCTTCATATAAATCCTTTAAAGTCTGCCCTTCTTTCAAGACAACTCCACGGCTTTTCGCATTTTGGATTCTTCTGTCTATTGTCTCATAGGATACCTTTAAATATACAACTGTTCCCGTTTTTTTGTAATGTTCCATTGCTTCTTCGCAATATACAACACTGCCCCCCGGTGCAATCACCGCATTTTCCACATCCAAGTCCCGGTTAACCTGATTCTCTATTGCAAGAAATCCGTCATTCCCTTCCTGCGCGATAATCTCTTTGAGCAATCGCTTCTCCTGCTTCTGTATCAGCAGATCCGTATCCACAAACTCATATCCAAGCCGCTTGGCAACTACAACACCTACCGTACTTTTCCCTACAGCAGGCATTCCAATCAAAACAATATTTTTCATATGTATCTCTCCATTCCATTATTCAATCAGAAATAAAAATTCCTTCGGCATTTTCTATGGTCGCACCTTCGCCGGAATAACTCCTGATACACCATAATCTGAATCATATCTCCCAACCAGTCCTCTTTCCGGCGTCTTCTGATCCCCATATGTTCCTGTGCTTCCATCTGCATTTCTTCCGGCTCTATCCCATCCAGTTCTTTCACTCTGTCGTAAATTCTTCTGCACATCATACGCATCTGCAGCTGATCCGGATATTCATCATAGACAACACTGCCTTCATATGCCATCCTGTCACACTCATCTTCCACATAAGGCAGCAACCTCTTTGCTGTCTCCGGATACATGCTTTTCATATACTCAAAATCACGCTGTTCTATTCGCTCGTCATCATATTGTAAGGGCATCGGGTATGCCATATAATATGGTAATCGGTAATCCACAGGCTTGCACTTCCATTTCTATATACGCTCTAGTATATAGTATGCCAAAATATTTGAGATGTTCTATTCTTTCAGCGGAATTCCTCTTCCGTCTGTATTGATACTGCCGGTCAAGATCAAAATTCCTTCTATAAATCCCCATATTCCTGAAATAATACTTCCGATTCCACAGGTTGCCACCGTCAGAACAAGCTGAATAACCGCTTTTGTTGTATATCCCAAATAAAAATTATGCACACCTAGCGAGCCGAGAAAAATACCTAACAGTCCTCCTGCCAGCTTTGATTTCTGCTCCACCATAGGTCTTTGATTCACAAGACTCGCTCCGCACATCGTACAATATGTCATTCCGACATTGGTAGCATTTCCACAATTTGGGCAATAGTTATCCCCAGTTCCATTCGAAAATCCACAGTTTATACACACTGCAGCATTCGGATCAATCGGTTTTCCACAATTTCTGCAAAACATGTTTTCTTCCTCCTTATACTTTACGATTCTATCTTTTGTTTTTCTACTGTAATTTTACAATTTTTTTATAAAAAGCAATGCCATAGCATAGTACTTCACGGTATCCATCGTACCATTTTTTCACTACATCTGCAAAATCACTTCTATCATAAAATGCAAGCATCTCATCTACTTCTTTTTGTGTAAAACCAAAATGCTCTGAATACATTGGATTGGTAATGGAGATAATCTTCAAATTGTTCAATCCTGTAAAAATACTCTCTTTCGAGATTCGAAGACAGCCTGTGATCACAGCAAACTCCAAGCTGTCATTCGTCTTCAGCGCAGACTCAAAAAGAGATCTGATCAGCGGAATCATCTTCTCATAAAAGCATCCAAAATAAGAGTTCTCCAGGGGGACATCATACTCATCGATCAGGATAATTACTTTTTCTCTATAACTTTTCGCCAGACAAGTTGATAGAAAACGCAATGCATCCAGATAATCTGCATCTGTTCCCTTAACATCACGTATTGCAAGAAAGCGTTCTTTTTCTTCTTCCGTCAATTTTCCAATTTTCAAAAGTTCTTTTATCAACAACGTTTTGTCTACATAATAATACCCCTCTTGTATCATTTCCTTAAAATTATCCACTCCGATTGGAAACGGTTTAAATCCCACGTTCTCGCTTCCCTTCCGCATTGCTATTTATTAGTATTATAGCTTGTTATGTGCTCTTTTAGCAAGGTAATTTCTCTCTTTTCTCATTACTTAACTCATCAATCCAATACTCGAGATCAACTCCATGAAAAAATGCTGCCAGAAACATTCTAACAGCATAAAATCTTTTACGTCATATGGTATTCTTTTTCTTTGAAATACATTCTCGCTTCGTAAGGACGATAATTACTCGTTGTACAAACCTCTTTATAATTCCCTATAAGCAAGCTCATATCCTTACATATATTACTCAAAGGATTCTTTATTTCCTTTGCATAAAAATTGCAGATAACAAGTAGCTTAGAATTTTCATTTTCCCTGCAATAGGCAAATAAATTGTCATCTTCCTCCAATAACATTTTAAAGCACCCATCTATAAATACTCTATATTTCTTTCTTAAATTTATCAGCTCCCTATAACATGAAAAAATCGAATCTTGATCTCTCACTTGGGATTCTGCATTAATGTCTATATAATTCGGATTTACTTTGATCCACGGTGTTGCATCTGTAAATCCAGCATTTTGCAAGACATTCCACTGCATAGGTGTACGTGCATTGTCACGCCCTTTTACATAAATTGAATTCATTACTGCCCGCTCATCATATCCTCGCTCTATACGTTCTTTGTATAAATTTAAAGTTTCAATGTCTCGATAATCGTTTATCTCATATTTCACATTTGTCATCCCAAGTTCTTCCCCTTGGTAGATGTATGGTGTTCCCTGCATACCATGTAAAAGAATTGCAAACATCTTTGCTGACTCTACCCTGTACTTCTCATCATCTCCCCAGCGCGATACAATTCGCGGCAAATCATGATTATTCCAAAACAAACTATTCCATCCACATCCATATAACTCTGTCTGCCACCGTTTCACTACATTTTTTAAACTTTTAAGGGACAGTGGTTTTAAATCCCACTTTTCTTTCCCATCCTGCTGATCTAGACCTATATGTTCAAATTGAAATACCATCGAAAATTCACTTCCATTTGGATTGCTGTATAATTTTGCACTTTCAGGTGTCGCCCCCCACGCTTCGCCCACTGTAATCAAATCCGTATTTTGAAAGAGCTCCCGACTCATCTCTTTGATGTAATCGTGGAGTTTCGATCCATTATTTGTAATTTTTTTATCCGGTTCTTTTGCTATCTGATCAATTACATCAAGCCTAAAGCCACCGACACCTTTTTCGATCCACCAGCGAATCATCTGATATATTTCACTGCGTACTTCCGGATTATCCCAGTTCAAATCAGGCTGCTTCACTGAAAACTGATGAAAATAGTATTGTCCTAACTCCGGCACCCATTCCCATGCAGATCCTCCAAAAGTCGCCTTCATATCATTAGGTGGAGTCCCTTCTTTTCCATCCCTCCAAACATAATAATCATGATATGGATTTTGTTTACTTCGTTTTGCTTCTTGGAACCACTTATGTTCATCAGAAGTATGATTCAATACCAAATCCATAATAATACGTATATTGTATTCCGCGGCTTCTTTTATCAAGCACTTCATATCTTCTATATTGCCAAACACAGGGTCAATATCCTGATAATCTGATATATCATATCCATTATCATCTTGTGGGGATTTATACACCGGTGACAACCATATGGCATCAATTCCTAATTCTTTAAGATAATCTAGTCTTTGGACAATCCCCTGTAAGTCACCTATCCCATCGTGATTGCTGTCTTGAAAACTTCTCGGATAAATCTGGTATATAACCGCATTTTTCCACCATTTTTCTTTTTCCATATTCCACTACTCTCCTTTGCTATAGCTTCAAATAAACTACTGTCCATACTAGAAGTTCCGGAACGCAGAAAGTAACAAATTTCCCTTTCTCATTGAATTCATATTCAAATTCAAGTTCCGCACTTTGTAATGCTTCCGCATCAGGACTTGCCATATATACTCCTTGAATGTCATGATCTACACTTATCGTAAACACTATATTTTTTTGTTTTTGGGGTTTATTTTTACCTTTGTTCCAGTAATCTTCTTCATTTCCACATAGATTCACCATATATAAGCATTTGTAATTTGCATTCTCTCGAATTGTTATCCAGACTTTCCCAGGTTCTCCCCACATACTATACTCAGTGCCTTTACACTGATATTCATAATTATCCCATCCAATATGCGTCATTGATACATCCTGAAGAGTGCTATCATAAAACAATTCCAAATAACGAATCATAAAGTCATAATATTTTCGCATTATTCTGCCAGTTTCCGGCGACATAATACTATAATCCCCATAGTACCCTTGCGTCAGAACAGCCTGATTTTCCCCCAGTAACAAATGATACGCGCCGTTTGACACAATAGCTGCCGTAAGAATATATGCCGCATATGCTGCCGGCAGCTGTTCTTCTAGTCTAAATGGTGCAAGATATGCTGCCAATATCACAGGTTTTTTATTTTCACACAAATTTTTTGCATTTTCTATCAACTGCTTTATGTGAAAATATCGCTCATAAGGATGCCACACTTCAAGATATACTGCATCCACCTGACTGACCGCAGTTTTCGAAACTGGCCAGTTGCCGACGTTATTAAATATAAGATAAGGATCTTTTCCTTGACTTTGTAAAGTATTGCGTGTCTGATCAACCAAGCTGACAAATTCTTCTTCAAGCTTTACTAGACAAGGTTGTGATTCTAAATGCGAAAAAGCTGTTTTAGGAAATCCATATGTATCCATATGAATACCAGAAAAACCTACGTACTCCATAGCCTTTTGGTATTGTCCAATCAAATGTGTTCTCCAAGGAGATTTTCTCTTTATGTTCATAATATAAAAAATATCAATAAATCGAAATGGTTCTTGATTGGCATTATAAAACGCCCAATTTTTGTGAGACTCAAAAAACTCTTTTGAAGCGGCATATACCGCACCATATCCAATTGTTTTCATTCCATAGCTCTCTGCCTGCTTTATTTTTTCCTTTACAGTAATCATATCAATATTTTTTCCCATCATATCCTGATACCGTTCTTGTAAAGTTACCAACTTATCATGCCTATACGACCAGTCATAAAATTGTACCATGTTGATATGGTATTTTCTTAATTGCTCTATAGCACCATTGTTTTTGTCCTTTGTTTGGAAATCACTGACAAAACCGTATCTCAAAGATCTTCTTGGATTGTCTGTCACATCAAAAGCCGTCTCTAAAACCTGCCGATTTCCATTCGACTCTAAAATCAATCGCACACCATATCCTGCAAATTGATTTTCAAATCTTCCCACCTCAATATCGTTTATTTCCCGCAAATTTTCGATTTTTTTACTCCAAATACAGCTTTCAACGGAAAATACATACACAATCCCAAAATCGTACTCTTCCTCTAATTCCAATCGCAAAACTACGCTTTCTCCGCACAAATATTGTGCTTTTACCGGATACAAATCCATTTGGATACCCTCCCTTCACAATTACTCTCTATCCTTTTAATGCTCCATCTGTCAAACCTCTCATCAGATTTTTCTGAAAAATTAAAAATACAACTACTACAGGTATAATTGCAATTACTGCTGTAGCTGCAAGCAAATTCCATTTTGCTCCTGCAAATTGTTGAAAATATACTGATAACGCTTGCGGAACATTATGTTTTGAACTATCTTGCAGGAAAAATACCGCCTGTGCATAATTGTTCCAGATTCCAAATCCATTTAATATAACCACTGCTGATATAGATGGTTTTAATAATGGTAAAATGATTTTTCCAAAAGTCTGAAAGCGGCTGCACCCATCAATAATTGCCGCTTCTTCTATTTCAATAGGAATTGATTTGACAAATCCGGTAAATATAAACACAGCCTGCGGAATTGCCTGAACTGCACAGACACATCCCATTCCCCATAATGTATTTATTGCGTTTAATCGAATCATTAAGCTATAAAGAGGAACCGTATTAATAATTCCCGGCACCATCATACAACACAATAAAATTACGTATACTGTCCGATTAAATCTGTTTGCAAATCTTGCAATTGTATATCCAGCCATTGTTCCCAACAAAACAATCAGCAAAATTGCAATAATCGTAATGACTCCAGAGTTGATCATTGCCCGCCCTATATGCGACTGATTCCAGCCTTCTGCAAAATTCTGAAAATAAAAATCGGGCATGAACATATTTCCCTCATAGAAATTTCTCTGCGGCGTATTCAATGCCAAAATCAGCAATATAGCAAACGGAAGCAGACAAAACAGACAGATTAATATAATAGCAAAATAACGGATCCCTAATATTGCTTTTTTCATCACTTCTCCTCCTCGCACTAATCCTTTTGTTTCATAAGCCGCAGCGATATCAGAACTGGTATCAATACAATAAAAAACATAATGACTGCGACTGCTGTAGAATATCCAGTTTTGCTTCCATAGCACATTCTCATAATATAAATGCTAAGTGTTTCTGTCTGATATCCGGGACCTCCGCCAGTAAGAGACATAACAATGTCAAACACCGAAAGCGAACCGATAATATTTGTAATTACATTGATACGAATAGAAGGAGTAAGAAGAGGTAATGTTACATACCGAAAACACTGCACCGCACTCGCACCGTCTATCTTTGCAGACTCACTCAACTCTTTGGGTATTCCCTGAAGTCCCGCCAGATAGATTACCATTGTCATTCCTGCATATTGCCATACATTCACTAATATTAATACCAAAAGTGATGTACCATACCCCCCCATCCAATTTCCAAACCATTCCGGATGTCCTATATTATTAAAGATATGGTAGATAAATCCTCTCCCTGGCTGTAGTAATAAATACCAAATATATCCCATAATCAAAGGACTAATAATAGCCGGCATATAAATACACATTCTGGCTATTGACTTTCCTTTAAACTTAGAATTCATTAATAGCGCATACGTCAATCCTACAACATTAAGTAATGGTGCACTCCCCAATGCAAATAATACCGTTGTTTTTATATCTGACATAGCTCTCTCATCTTTAAAAAAATCCACAAAATTTTTTAGTCCTATAAAATTGGCTTTTCCTATTCCATCCCAGTCTGTAAAGCTCATTCCAATTCCTTTTATCAATGGATAAATAAAAAAAAGAAAATACAGTAAAAATGCTGGAACCGCCATAAACTGATGTATTCCTACTTTTCGGTTTTTCATCTTCATTTATTTCCTTTCATCACTTATTATATTTTATTGGCGTGCTCGAATGTATACACACCTTCAAGCACGCCTTTGCCTCCTCCTATTCCTCTTTTTGACTTGAACTAAATCCATCATTCCATGATTGCTCATACTCTTGCGCAAATTGCTTTGGTGTATACTGCCCCGCAAAAAGATTTTGTAATAATCTTCCCGCATCATCTCCTGAAAAACCAGACGGTTTTTCATTTGTATATCCAATATTAGCAGCACTATCTAATGCCCCTGTAACCTCTTCGGTAATTGCCTTTGGCGCCCATTCTGCTTCGACATCATCAAAGGCACTTGGTGCTTTTGCAGCTTCACAATACTTTTTCTGATTTTCTGGCTTGAATAAGAAGTTCAAAAATTCAATACATTCTTCTTTATGCTTTGTGGTTGCCGAAATGGAATATCCTGAATCTTCTGCACTCAATACAACCGGTTGGGATCCCGGCATATACGCGGGATATGGTGCAAATCCAATTTTATCTTGCATCTCTGGATTCGCTTCTAAAATACTAGAAATTGCCCACATTCCATTACTGAACATTGCAGTCTTTCCACTGACAAACTCTTGCACACAGTTATCATTTGTCGCAGTCAGTATATCTTCATTAATCAATTTTTTATCTTGCAAGGTTTTCATTTTTTCTGCAAACACTGCCATTGCCCCATCAGGATCGCCAAATTTCAGTTTGGCTTCATCGTTATCCAGCATCGCCTTTTTGGCTTCTAATGTTCCAAGGCTGGATTTGATATAACCATGTGGAATAAATTCAATCAAATGTCCCAAATGCCATGCTTCACTTCCAAAAATAAACCATGGCGTCACATCGGTCTGCTCCTGCTGGATTTTCTCCAGCATTTTTTCAAATTCATCCCACTGAGTAGGGAATTCTTTTATACCCAGTTCTTCAAAAATTTCTTTATTATAAAAGAACCCCGCCATTGTTCGGTTTGTGCATACACGGAATGTTTTCCCCTGCTTTACATCTGTGCAGGCTTCCTTCATCTCAGGACTCATTCTGTCCCACCATTCGCTTTGTTCCGATAAGTCCATGTACTTTCCTTCATCTACAAATCCCTGCTCATAAGTTGTCATAATATCCGGAACTTCATTTGAAGCAAATTTAATTTTTATAATATTGCTGGCATCCTTTTGATATTCTTGCTCTACAACAATTTTGTCTTGTGATGCATTAAAATCATCAATAATTTCATTCATAACATCAATGGTCTCAATTTTGCCTGTAAATAATTTAATATTTACCTTTTCACTCTTATCTCCATTTGCTTTATTTGTCGAATCTGAATTCCCACATCCCGCCAAACTTCCCACTGCTAGAATCATAGACATTACCAATGCCGTCACTTTTCTTTTTCTCATGTTCTTCCTCCTCACTAGGTTTTGTGCACTTCACCTGTCTTTTTCTTTTCTAACTCTATCTTAGCACTCATTACTGCCACTTCAAATACCATATATTTTAGATAATGGTTTCACTTTTTTATATCCGGCTGACTTCTCTTGCTATTTTTCTAAAACTATATAATAATAAAAATAGATTTTCAAAAGGGGACTTTTATATGAAATGTTTTAAGCAAATAGGATTCCGAATCCAACTGATTATCATGATTTGTCTTTTCAGCATCTTAATGGTATTAGCTGTGTCTTTCTTAACCTCCCACTGGTATTCTAAAGAGCTGACCCGCCAGACTATTAGCCAAACACAGCAAATTATTGAACAGACAGGATCTAATATCAATGTTTACCTAGATGAATTGAACCGATTAACACTAACGCCTTATTATAATGACACACTCCTAACAGCATTAGAAAACAAAGCATCCTCTCCTGAAAAGCAACTAGAGGACAAGAGGGTTATTGAAGAATTTCTCTCTTCTGCAATGATTCTTCCAAGAGATGAAATTCTGCGAGTTTATATAATGAATACAGAAGACATTTACTCCTATACACGAACACCATACGAAATGTCCGATTATACTTCTTATTTACAAAGTTCCTGGTATCAAGAAGCATTATCCACTACCAAGCCTATATATATACCTCCTCATTTTGAAAAAGCATTCGGTGACAAAGAAACACCAATTTTCTCCATTGTCCGTCAAATACGAGGTATTCAGGACAACAAAAAAATATTAGGTGTCATAAAAGTTGATGCTGATTATAGCGGGATTAAAAAAATCTGCGATCGTGTCAAGCTAAAAAATCATGGTATTCTTTTGATTCTTAATGATGATAATCAGGTAATCTACCATACCAAAAATCTTCAGAATACCAATATGATAAACACTCTTATTCAGAATTCCTATTTTGATAACACTCTTATCCGCGATGACTTTGGGAATAGATACATTTTCAATGAATACTCCATTAGCTCTTCTGGATTAAAAATTATTGCATTAAATTCGTACGAAGAGCTGTTGGCACCAGTTAAAAAAAATTTAGAAAAGACGATTTTACTTGCATTCTTTTGTGCTATACTAATCATTTCTTTCTTTACTGTTTTTATAAAAAGATTTCTAAATCCTTTATCAGAAATCATACAACTTATGAAAATGGTTGAAATTGGTAACCTAACTATCCAGGCAACTGTAGAAAGAGAAGATGAAATAGGATACCTTGCACTATCATTCAATAAAATGGTGCAAAATTTACAAAAGTTTGTCCAAAAAAATACTCAACTAGTATAACGAATATTAAATAATTGCTATATTAAATTG
>UMHO01017535.1_pt1 | contig 45069 bp, 26 predicted proteins | sample 1965561 | NCBI WGS metagenome assembly UMHO01 (sample SAMEA4836102, study PRJEB28245) | human gut metagenome | biome: gut microbiome; material: fecal sample | place: Denmark | collected 2008 | reverse complement strand
TCACCGACATTCTCAACAACGTAATCGTACCCTAACGATGCAGGAAACCGAGAACGATATTCTCAAACGCGTCCGCAAGATCGAGATCAAGACCCGCGGTCTTTCCAACGAGATCTTCGCCGGAAAGTACCATACGGCTTTCCGCGGGCGGGGCATGTCGTTTTCCGAAGTGCGGGAGTACCGTGCGGGCGACGACGTGCGGGACATCGACTGGAACGTCACGGCCCGCTCGCGCAAACCCCACATCAAGGTCTACGAGGAGGAACGCGAACTGACGATGATGCTGCTGGTCGACGTGTCGGCCTCGCGCATGTTCGGTTCGACCGACCGGCTGAAAAAGAACATCATCACCGAAATCGCCGCCGTGCTGGCCTTCTCCGCCGCGCAGAACAACGACAAGGTGGGCTGCATCTTCTTTTCGGACCGGGTCGAAAAGTTCATCCCCCCGAAGAAGGGCCGCAGCCATATTCTGATGATCATCCGCGAACTGATCGGCTTCCGCCCCGAATCCGCGGGCACGAAAATCTCGGAGCCGGTGCGTTTCCTGACGAACGTCAACAAGAAGCGCTGCACGACCTTCATCCTCTCTGACTTCATGGACTCGACCGGCGACAAGTCGGCGCTGGACGACGCGCTGAAGATCGCCGGGAGCAAGCACGACCTGGTGGGCATCCGCGTCTACGATCCCCGCGAGACGGAGCTTCCCGACGTGGGCATCGTCGAGCTGAAGGACGCCGAGAGCGGCCGCAAGGTCTGGGTCGACACCTCGTCGCGGGCCGTGCGCGACCACTATGCCGCCTCGTGGCAGCGGCGCAGCGGCGAAATAGAGGCGACGCTCAAGCACAACCGCATCGACACGGCGATGATCTCGACCGACGGCGACTATGTGGCCGAATTGATAAAACTGTTCAAACAGCGATGAAACGACTCTTTGCAATAGCGCTTCTTTTCGCGGGACTCGCGGCCCGGGCGCAGGAGACGCCCACGGTCACGGCGCGCGTAGAACCCGACAGCATCATGATCGGCGACCGCTTCGATTACGTCATCGACGTGGAGAAGGATCTGGTGCAGGTCGTGGAATTCCCCGTATTCGACCCCCGCGACGGCAAGATCGAGCTGGTCGAGAACTGCCCGGTCGACACGCTCGAACGCGACGGCCGGCGGCTCAAACTGCGCAAGCGCTACCGGCTGGCCGCATTCGACGAGGGCAAATACAACCTCGGCGCGGCACAGGTGCTCTACGCCGACAAGAACATCCTCGACACGCTCCGGAGCACCGATTCGGTCTATCTGGAGGTTGCAACGTTCCAGATCGACTCCACGTCGCAGTCGATCTACGACCTGAAAGCCCAGAAAAACCTGCCGTTCCGCTTCCGCGAGGTGAGCGGCTACGTCAAGTGGGGCGTTTTCTTCCTCCTGATGCTGCTCGCGGCGGGCTATGCGCTCAAGCGTTACCTCGCCAGCCGCGGCAAGGGTTTCGGCGACCTGTTCAAACCCGCTCCGCCGCTCCCGCCGCACGTGGCGGCCATCCAGGCCCTCGAAGCGCTCCACAACCAGAAACTGTGGCAGAACAACAGGCATAAGCAGTACTATTCGGGCCTTACGGACATCCTGCGCACCTATATCGCCGCCCGCTGGGGCTTCGGCGCCATGGAGATGACCTCCGACGAGATCATCGAGACGATGCGCCCGGAGGAGCTGCCCGACAAGGCGCGGATGGACCTGACGGCGATCCTGCGCGACGCCGACCTGGTGAAGTTCGCCAAGGCGACGCCCGAGGCCGAGCAGAACGAGGCCGACTACCTCAAGGCGTACTACTTCGTCGAGGAGACGAAACCCGTCGAGGAGGAGGCTCCCGCCGAGGAAGAGTCCCCGAAGCAAAACTAAACGCGACAACGATGTACAAGTCACTCTATATCATTCTGTTTCTCTTTGCCGCCTCCGGGGTGCAGGCCCAGCAGCTACCCGAACGCTCGCTGGTGCGCAAAGGCAACCGGCAGTACAACAAGGGCAACTACGAGCAGTCGGCCGGCCGTTACGAGCAGGCCCTGCAAGCGGCTCCGGGACAGTTCGAAGCGATCTACAACCTCGGAAACGCCCTCTACAAAGCCGAACGGTTCGACCGTGCCGAGCAGACCATGCAGCAGGCCGCGGCGGACTCGCTGCGCGCGGACACGGAGCGCGCCGAAGCGTTCTACAACCTCGGAAACGCGCAGTTCAAGCAACAGAAGTATCAGGAGGCGCTCGAAAACTACAAGCAGTCGCTGCGCCTGAACCCCTCGGACATGGAGGCCAAGTACAACTACGCCTACACCAAGCGGCTGCTCGACGAGAACAAGGACGGCGGCGGTGGCGGCGGAGATCAGAACAAGGACCAGAACAAGGATCAGAACCAGAACGATCAGAGTCAGCAGAACCCCGATCAGAAAGGCGATCAGAAGGACCAAAAGGGCGACCCCAAGGACCAGCAGGGCGATCAGAAACAGAACCCGCAGGAGGGCAAGGGCGACAAGGAGGACCAGGGCGACCAGCAGGGGCAGCCGACGCCTTCGGGCATCTCGCCGCAGGAACAGCAGCAGATGCTCGACGCCATCCAGGCCCAGGAAGACAAGACCCAGGAGAAACTCAAGGAGAAACAGGGCGTGGTCGTCCGCGGAAAGAAAAACTGGTAGTTTTTTAATTAAAAATGAAAAATTAAGAATTAAAAATTGAAGGCCGATAACACCATAAAGGACAAAAGCCTCGATTTTGCAATCCGGATTGTCCGGCTGTATAAGCATATTTCCGAAACGAATAACGAGTACATACTTTCGAAACAGCTGCTTAAAAGCGGAACGAGTATCGGAGCAAACGTCCGGGAAGCAATCGGAGGACAATCGAAAGAGGATTTCATCGCAAAAATGCACATTGCATTAAAGGAAGCGTATGAAACCGAATATTGGTTGGAATTGTTATACAGCACGGACTACCTGGCGGAGAACGAATTTAAAAGTATTTTTACCGATTGCCGGGAATTGACGAATATTCTTGCAAGTATCCTGAAAACAATGAAAGAGACAAAATAATTTTTAATTTTTCATTCTTAATTTTTAATTGTGTAAGCTATGCATTTTGCTTCACCATATTATCTCTGGCTGCTGACGCTGCTCGTGCCGATGATCGGCTATTACGTTTGGCGGACGTTGCAGGGCGGAGCCTCGATCCAGATTTCGAGCGTCGCCGGCGTCGTGCGCGCACCCCGGACCGTGCGCTACTACCTGCGCCACCTGCCTTTCGCGCTGCGTGCGGCGGCCTTCGCGCTGCTCGTCGTGGCGCTGGCGCGCCCGCAGGACGTCGAACAGAACGTCCGCACCAACACCGAGGGCATCGACATCATGCTGGCCATCGACGTCTCCGGTTCGATGCTGGCCCGCGACTTCAAGCCCGACCGCATCACGGCCGCCAAGGAGGTGGCCGGATCGTTCATCGCCGACCGCTACGGCGACCGCATCGGACTGGTGGCCTTCGCCGGCGAAGCCTTCACGCAAAGCCCGCTGACCACCGACCAGAGCACGCTGCAAACCCTTCTGGCCCGCATCCGCAGCGGACTGATCGAGGACGGCACGGCCATCGGCAACGGATTGGCCACGGCGATCAACCGCCTGCGCGAGAGCGATGCCAAGTCGAAAGTCATCATCCTGCTGACCGACGGCGTGAACAACCAGGGCCAGATCGCGCCGATGACCGCCGCCGAGATCGCCAAGGCGCAGGGCATCCGCGTCTACACGATCGGCGTGGGCACGGAGGGCATGGCCCCCTATCCGGCCATCGACATGTTCGGCAACCTGACGTTCGTCAACCAGAAGGTCGAGATCGACGAAAAGGTACTGAAGGCGATCTCCGACATGACCGGCGGCCGCTACTTCCGGGCCACGGACAAGGAGAAGCTGAGGGCCGTCTACGACGAGATCAACCAGCTCGAAAAGAGCAAGATCGAGGTGATGGAGCACATCTCCTACCACGAACTGTTCCTCACATGGGCGCTGGCCGCGCTGGGACTGCTGTTCGCCGAGTTCCTGCTTTCGAACCTCGTACTGAAGCGAATACCCTGACGGAACGGCGATTCCGGTCCCCGGGCAAAGTCCTCCCTTTGCCAAGGGGAGGATTCAGGAGGAAATGTCGATATTCAACGGGCACTGCAAGTGCCCTAATGCAGACCCGGCGGGTTGAATATGGGCAAAAAACAGGATACAATCCGCAGGGTCCGCATTAATTATGTTCCGTTTCGCAAATCCGCAATATCTCTGGCTGCTGCTGGCCGTCCCGGCGCTCGTCGCGCTCTACTGGCTGGCGGCCCGCAACCGCCGCAGACGGCTCGCACGCTTCGGCCGCCCCGGCATTCTGGAGGAGCTGATGCCCGAAGTATCGACCGGGCGCACGGCTTTCCGGTTCATCCTTTTCTGCGCCGCCGTCGCGCTGGTCATACTGGCTGCGGCACGCCCGCAGTTCGGTTCGAAGCTCCGCGAGGAGAAAGCCCAGGGCATCGAAATGATGCTCACGGTCGACGTTTCGAACTCGATGCTGGCCGAAGATTTCGAACCCAACCGTCTCGAACGGACCAAATACGCCATCGGCAAACTCTTCGAGGGGTTGCAGCAGGACCGCGTGGGACTGGTCGTCTTCGCGGGCGAACCCAAGGTCCAGCTGCCGATCACCTCGGACTACCGCATGGCCCGGGCCTTCGCACGGCGGATCGATCCGTCGCTGGTATCGGTGCAGGGCACGGCCATCGGCAAGGCGCTGGAACAGGCCCTGCTGGCCTTCTCGGGCGACACGGAGCAGAGCCACGGCCGCGTCATCATCCTCATCACCGACGGCGAGAACCACGACGACGACGCCATCGCCGTCGCCGAACGCGCCGCACAGATGGGCGTGAAGATCTTCACCATCGGCATCGGCACGCCCGAAGGCGCCCCGATTCAGATCGGCGGCGAATTCATCAAGGACGAGGCGGGCGAAATGGTCGTCTCAAAGCTCAACGAGGAGATGCTGGCCCGAATCGCCGACATCACGGGCGGCGCCTACGTCCGCTCGTCGAAGCAGTCGATCGGTCTCGACGAGATCGTCAAGGCGATCAACGAGATGGAGCAGACCGAACTTTCGACGGTCCGCTTCGAGGAGTTCAACGAGCAGTACCAATACCTGCTCATCGCGGCGCTGGTCCTGCTGCTGTTGGAATTCGTCGTACTCGACCGCCGCAACCCGCTGCTGGCGCACCTGAACATCTTCCGCGAGAAATAGCCGCGCCGCGGAGTGTGGCAGCGGCTTTGCAAGGTTCCGTCACAACCCCAGAATAACGGCCCATGTCCCTCGAAAACACCCCTGCCGCACGCATTTCGGCCCTCGCGGCGGCCCAGAAAACCTACTTCCGCTCGGGAGCGACGCTCTCCGAGGCGTTCCGCCGCACGATGCTCCGGCGTCTGGACGCGGCGCTCGCGAACTGGGAGAAACGCCTCTGCGACGCCCTGTGGACGGACCTGCACAAATCCCCCGAGGAGGCTTACCTCACCGAAATCAGCATCGTCCGGGGCGAAATCCGCAGCCACCTGCGCCACCTCGGCAGATGGATGCGCCCCGCGCCGCGCCCCACGCCGCTCAAACTCCTGCCCGCGAAAAGCCGGATCGTCTCCCAGCCGCTCGGGCAGGCGCTTATCGTCGCACCGTGGAACTACCCCGTGCAGCTGCTGCTCAACCCGCTGGTCGGAGCCATCTCGGCGGGCTGCACCGCCCTGCTCAAACCCTCTCCCTACACCCCGAACGTCGCCGAGGCGCTCGAGGGGATGATCGCCGAGATCTACGACGAGGAGTATGTCGCCGTCGTGCAGGGCGACCGGGAGGTGAACACGCAGCTGTTCGACATGCGCTGGGACGTGATCTTCTTCACGGGAAGCCCCGCGCTGGGACGGATCGTGATGACCGCCGCGGCCCGCAACCTCACGCCCGTCGTGCTGGAACTGGGCGGCAAAAGCCCCTCGATCGTGGACCGAGGCGCCGACATCGAGGTCGCGGCGCGCCGTATCGCCTGGGGCAAGACCTTGAACGCCGGGCAGACCTGCGTGGCCCCCGACTACCTGCTCATCCACCGTTCGCTGCAGGAACCCTTCGTCGAGAAATTTCGGGACGCCCTGCGGGAACTGCACGGCGACGACGCGCAGCAAAGCCCCCACTACGGTCGGCTGGTCAACGACCGGGCTTTCGAGCGCGTAACGAGTTATCTCGCGCAGGGGAAAATCCTTGTCGGGGGCCGCACCGACCCCTCCGACCGCTATATCGAGCCGACGCTGCTCGCGGAGGTCGACCCCGGCGCGCCCGTGATGCAGGAAGAGATCTTCGGTCCGGTCCTGCCGATGCTCCCCTTCGACGACATCGGCGAAGCCGTGGCGCTGGTCAACGACCGCGAAAAACCGCTGGCGCTTTACTACTTCGGACCCGAAAAGACGGGCCGCGAAGTCCTGCTGCACACCTCTTCGGGCGGCGCGTGCATCAACGACACGATCATGCAGATCGCCAACGACCGCCTGCCGTTCGGCGGCGTGGGCAACTCGGGCATGGGCCGCTACCACGGCCGCGACAGCTTCGACGCCTTCTCCCACCGCCGCGGCGTGGTCGAGTCTCCGGCGCGGCCCGACCTGCCGCTGCGCTACCCGCCCTACAAGGGGTTCCGGTGGGTGAAGAAGATACTATAAGGAATTAAAAATTAAGAATTAAAAATGCAGTAACCGCTGATCTCTCTCTAATTTTTAATTCTTAATTTTTAATTCTTAATTTTTAATTCCCTACCTTTGTCCCGCAGGTCCGCTCTGTCGCTGCCGGCCGCAGGCCGGGAGAGGAAAGTCCGGGCAACGCAGAGCGCCACGCAGGCTAATGACCTGACAGCCGTGAGGTTGTGGCAGCGTAACAGAAAACGACCGCCCGCAGGGGATTTTCGGAATTCCGGCGGGTAAGGGTGAAAAGGCGGGGTAAGAGCCCACCGCGGGGGCAGCAATGTCGCCCGGCAGTACGTCCCGTGGGTTGCAAGACCGTGTATACCGGCAATCAAGGGTTGCTCGCCCGATGCCGGGGGGTAGGTTGCTTGAGGCGGCAGGAGACTGCCGTCCTAGATAAATGACAGGGGCCCGGGGTTCGCCCCGGGAACAGAACCCGGCTTACAGGACCTGCACGTACGGAGGTGTCGCAGCAATGCGGCGCCTCCTCTGTTTTCAGGTCCATTCCGCCGCAGAAGTCCCGGCCGGCCCCGCGGCCCGCACGGCGCACGAAACGCTCCCGGCGGCCCAAACCTACGCCGAAAGGATCGCCGACGCGCGTTCGGTCGCGGGATGGCTCACCCCCGCATCGGCCGTGCCGCTCGTGCGGGCGCTCCTGAAACGGAAAAAAACGGAAAAAACCGGGTAAGACGCTACTCCAGCCCCATGCGCTTGCGGGCGAAGGGCATGACCCACGCCGGGGACTGCTCGCGCGCCAGCATGTCGCGCATGTACTCCATGTAGGGTTCCGAATGGCGGAACCAGCGCTGCAACCCCTCGCAAAGCGAGTTCTTGCGGCAGCCGTCGGAACCGGTCTCGAAGCGGTGCTTCGGACATTCGCCCCGGCAGGCGAAATAGTAGTTACACCGCAGGCATTCGGCGGGCAGCGCATTGCGCTTGGCAAGGCCGAAATCCACCCGTTTGCGCGAACGGTAGATCACCGACAACGGCGTTTCGCGGATGTTGCCCAGCTTGTATTCGGGATAGACGAAGTGGTCGCACGAATAGACGTCGCCGTTGTGCTCGACGACCAGCGTGTCGCCGCACGTCTCGCCCATCGAGCAGACGCCCGGGGGCACGCCGCACCACTGGGCCAGCGTCGCGTCGAACATCTGCACGAACGTACGCCCCACGTCGCTCACCACCCACACGTCGAACACGTCGCACAGGAACTCCCCGTAACCCTTGGCCGTCACCGACCATTCGGCCAGCCGCGCCCCCTCGCGGTCGGGCGAGACGATCAGCGGGCGGTGGAACCCGGGCTTGTCGACGACATGCTCCACGGCAGGCAGGAACTGCATGTACCGGCTGTGCACCGTGTCGCGGAAGAAGCGGTAGATCTCCCCGCCGCGCCCCTCGCACAGACGGTTCACCACGCTCAGCGTATTGTACTCCACGCCGCTGCGCTGGAACATTTCGACCGTCTGCATCACCCGCTCGAAGGTCGGCCGGCCGCCCTTCGTCAGGCGGAACGCGTCGTGAATGTCCTGCGGCCCGTCGAGCGAAATCCCCACCAGAAAATTGTTCCCGGCAAAGAGGTCGCACCACGCCTCGTCGACCAGCGTGCCGTTGGTCTGGAGGATGTTCTCGATCTTCTTGCCATCGGCGTATTTTTGCTGGAAGTCCATCGCCTTCCGGTAGAAATCCACCCCCAGCAGCAGCGGTTCGCCGCCGTGCCAGCAGAACTGCACCGTCGGAACCTCGTTGGCCTCGATATATTGTTTCACGTAAAGTTCCAGCAGCTCGTCGCTCATCACGGCCTGCCGGCCGCCGTACTGCACGGCCTTGTCCAGGTAGTAGCAGTAGTGGCAGTCGAGGTTACACGCCGAACCGGCCGGCTTGAGCATCGTCGAAAAGGCGACCGGTCCAGCCTGTTTCTCCGCGTCGCGGAAGGTGAAAATATCCTTGTTCTTCATGTTAAGGTTCCCAGATTTACGAGTGAAACGGATCGGGGTCCGCAATTATTTCGACAAATATACGAAAACGGCCGGGCAATCGGGACCATTTTATGGTCAAAACTTGTCGAACGGCGTCCCAATATGTCACAAACATCCCCAAAAAAGAGAGACCGAAAGATCAAAATTGCTATCTTTGGCAACTGAATCCCTCCCTAATCCGATGAACCCGGGAAAAACACTGCTGCTCCTGCAATTTCTGCTCTGCGCCGCGACCGCCGCGGCACAGTCCGCAGAGGTGCGTTTCCGCGTCGCCGACCGGGCGACGCGCGAGGCCGTCGTGGGCGCCGTGGCCGAGCTGCGCAGCCGCACCGACACCGCGGCGGCGCCACTCTATACCACTTCGGACATCGACGGACGCGGAACGTTCCCCCGCGTGCCGCACGGGGACTACCGCCTCACCGTCACCTCGCTCGGTTACGACTCGCTGCGCCGCGACCTGCGGGTCGGCGCGGCAACCGTCCGGCTCGATTCGCTGTGGCTCGCGCCCCGCGCCGAAGCCATCGACCAGGTGACCGTCGAAGCCCCGGCGCTCCGTTCGTCGGTGCGCGGCGACACGCTCTCCTACCGCGCCTCGGCCTACAAGGTCTCGTTCGGCGCCGACGCCGAATCGCTGATCTCGAAGATGCCCGGACTGGAGGTCGCCGACGGCGGCATCGAAGCCCAGGGGCGCACCGTGCAGCGCATCTACGTCGACGGACGCGAGTTCTTCGGCAACGACGTGATGTCGGCCATCCGCAACATTCCGGCCGACATGATCGAGAGCATCGACATCTACAACTCGCAGAGCGACCAGTCGGAGTTCACGGGCGTCGACACCGGCGAAGGGCACACGTCGCTCAACATCGTGACGCTTCCCGACAAGCGGCGGGGCGCCTTCGGCCGCCTCTACGGCGCCTACGGCATTGCGGACAAATACATCGGGGGCGGCAATGTCAACATTTTCGACAACGACCGCCGCATCTCGGTGGTCGGCCTGGCGAACAACATCAGCCGCCAGAACTTCTCGTTCGAGGACATTCTCGGCACGACGGACCGGTCGGGCCGGAAAAGCCCGAACAACAGCTTCATGGTCCGTCCGCTGGACGGCATCTCGACGGTGCAGGCCATCGGCGTCAATTACAGCGACGACTGGGGCGCGAAGGGAAAGGTCACGGCCAGCTACTTCTTCAACCGCACCGACAACCGCAACACCAGCCAAAGCGACCGACAGACCTTCACTTCGACGGACAAACTGGTGCTCTACAACGACGAGAACCGCTCGAAGACGCTCAACCTCAACCACCGCTTCAACTCGCGCATCGACTACAAGTTCTCGGACCGCCATTCGGTGATGATGCGCACCTCGTTCAGCCTGCAGGACAACAACTCCCGCAACGAACTGCGGAGCCGCACCGACAACAAGTTCTCCGACGACGACATCCGCTTCGTCTACCGCCGCCGCAACTTCGGCCACAACAACAGCGACGGTTACAACGTCTCGAACCACCTGCTCTACCGCTACCGCCTGCCGGGCGCCAAGTCGCACAACCTGACCGTCGGAGCCGGGGGAACCTACCGCAGCTACGAACAGCTGAGCCGCCCGCGGCAGTACACCTTCCGCGACCCGGACAACATCGAGTGCGACACGTCGGACTACTCTTCGCGCAACATCACGCGCACCGACCGCGACCAGCCGGGCTACGACGTGAACGGCAACGTGAGCTACACCCGTTCGCTCTCGAAACGCTCGCGCCTGAGCTTCGAATACCGCATCAACTACACCGACAACAGCGTCGAACGCAATACGTTCGTGCTCACCAAAGAGAACGTCTTTCCGGACGAGCGCAACCCCAAGCAGTCCACCGAATACGACTACGCCTACCTGACCCACCGCATCGGCAGTACGTACCAGTATTATTTCAAAAAGACGAAGATCGCCGGAACGCTCCACTACCAGCACGCCGCCTTCAGCAGCGACTACGCCTTTCCCTATGCGCGGAAGACCGAGACGTCGTTCGACAACCTGACATACAGCGTGGTGGCCAACATCAACGTAAACCGCAACAACACCCTGAAGTTCAACGCTTCGGGACGCACGTCGAATCCCCGCGCCACCGACTTGCAGGACATCGTCAACACCACCAACCGCCAAAACGTCTTCGCCGGAAACCCCGGTCTCGACCCGGTCTACACCCACCGCCTTTCGGGCCAGTACATCCGGGCGAATCCCGCCAAAGGGCGCACCTTCACCGTCTCGGCGGAAGCGACGGCCAGCCCCAACACCATCACCGACTCGCTGGTGATCGACTCGCCGGATTTCGTGATCGACGACGAAGGGACCAAACTGGGCGAAGGCAACCAGTACACCAAGCCGGTCAACCTCGCGGGACTTTGGAGCCTGCGCGCCAGCGTCAACTACGGCATGCCGGTCCGGTGGCTGCGCTCGAACCTCAATTTCCGGGCGGGCATCTCGACGGGCCGCATCCCGAGCATCATCAACGGCGAACGCAACTTTCTGAACAACAACATCTACAATGCCGGACTGACGCTCGGCAGCAACATCTCGGAAGCGGTGGACTTCCGCCTGAGCTACACGGGCCGCTACAACGTAAGCCGGAGTTCCTCCGAGGTGCGCACGCTCGACAACACCTATTTCAGTCAGACGGCGAAAGCCGAGACGACGTTCGTCCTCTGGAAACGCCTCGTCCTGCGCGCCAACGCCGACTACAACTACTACCGGGGGATCACGGACACGTTCCTCGAAGAGCGGCTGATCTGCAACGCGATGCTCGGTGTCAAGCTCTTCCGCAACTGCCTGGGCGAAGCCAGCGTCGGAGTGAACGACATTCTCGACCAGAACGGCACGACCTTCCGCCGCACGGTGTCGGGAACGACGCTGCGCAACGTGACGAACCTGGCCGTCGGCCGCTACGTGTCGTTCCAGTTCACCTACAACCTGCGTCTTTTCCGCCGCCAGAGCAACGCCGTGATGGACGCATTGCAGGGAAAGTAACCGATTTTCCGCCCGAAACGCCGGTTTTCGCGTTTTTTTCACTATTTTCGTAGCTCAAACCCAATAATCCATTATGAAAAAACTACTTCTGACACTTCTGCTATTCAGTGCCGGGACCGGAATTTCCGCAGCCAAAACCTACGATCTGAAATCCCCCGACGGGAAAATCGCCGTACGCGTGGATGTCGGCGCCGACGCCGTCACCTACTCCATTTCGCGCGACGGCAAAGAGCTGATCGCCCCCTCGCCCCTTTCGCTCACGCTCGCCGACGGGCGCGTGCTCGGCCGCAAAGCCTCGGTGCGCAAGGCGTCGGCAAAAAGCGTCGACGAAATCATCGAAGCGCCCTTTTACAAGCGCAGCGCCGTCGAGGACCGATACAACTCGCTGACGCTTACGTTCAAAGGGGATTACGGCATCGACTTCCGGGCCTATGACGACGGCGCGGCCTACCGGTTCCGCACCTCGATGAAGGACGAAATCACCGTTACGGACGAGCTGGTGGACATCCGTTTCCCGGAGGACTTCACGACGCTGGTTCCCTACGCCCGCGACGGTAAGAAGGAACCGGGGCTGGCCCGCTACTACTTCAACAGTTTCGAGAGCACCTACTCAACCCAGCCCGTCTCGAAGGTCGCCGACAACCGTCTGGCTTTCCTGCCGATCCTGGCAGACGCCGGAACGGCGAAAATCGTCATCACCGAGGCCGACCTGGAGGACTACCCGGGCATGTACCTCTACAACCCCACGGGCGGCAAGGCCCTGCGCGGCAACTTCGCGCCCTATCCGGCCAAGGAGGTGCAGGGAGGCCACAACGAACTGCAACTGCTGGTGACCGAGCGCGAGGACTTCATCGCCCGCACCTCGGGGACCCGCACCTTCCCGTGGCGCGTCTTCGCCATCGCCGGACGCGACATCCAGCTGGCCGACAACGACATGGTCTACCGTCTCGCCGCACCCTCGCGCGTGGAGGACGTCTCATGGATCAAACCCGGCAAGGTGGCCTGGGACTGGTGGAACACCTGGAACCTCTACGGCGTGGACTTCAAGTCGGGAATCAACAACGAAACCTATAAATACTACATCGACTTCGCCGCCGACCACGGCATCGAATACGTCATCCTCGACGAAGGCTGGGCCGTGAACAAAAAGGCCGACCTTTTCCAGGTCGTCCCCGAAATCGACCTGCCCGAACTGGTCGCCTACGGCAAGGAGCGCGGCGTGGGCATCGTCCTCTGGGCCGGTTTCTATGCCACGGAACGCGACCTCGAACGCGTCTGCAAGCATTACTCGGAGATGGGGATCAAGGGCTTCAAGGTCGATTTCCTCGACCGCGACGACCAGAAGATCGCCGATTTCACCTACCGCCTCGCGGAAACGGCCGCCAAATACCGCCTGTTCCTCGACATGCACGGCTACCACAAGCCCGCGGGAATCCAGCGCACCTATCCCAACGTGCTCAACTTCGAGGGCGTCTTCGGGCTGGAGCAGATGAAGTGGACCAGCGAGAAGACCGACATGGTGACCTACGACGTGACGATCCCCTTCATCCGCATGCTCGCCGGACCGATGGACTACACGCAGGGCGCCATGCGCAACGCCACGCGCCGGAACTTCCGCGCCGTAGGCTCCGAGGCCATGAGCCAGGGCACGCGCTGCCGCCAGCTGGCCGAATACGTGATCTTCGAATCGCCGTTCAACATGCTGTGCGACTCGCCGTCGAACTACATGCGCGAGCCGGAATGCACGGAGTTCATCGCCTCCGTCCCGACGACTTGGGATGAGACCGTGGGTCTCGACGGCCGCGTCGGGGAGTACGTCTCCATCGCACGCCGCAAGGGCGACACCTGGTACGTCGGCGGCATGACCGACTGGAACGCCCGTACCCGGACCATAGACCTCGGCTTCCTGGGCGAGGGCGCCTACACCGCCGAACTGTTCCGCGACGGCGTCAACGCCGACAAGGCGGCCCGCGACTACAAACGCGAGTCGGTCGAAATTCCCGCCGACCGGAAGCTGACGGTGAAGATGGCTCCCGGAGGAGGCTTCGCCCTGAAGATCTCGCGCAAATAGCGCGCGGCGACACGCACGAAAAACCCGGGCGGCCCATCGAGGCCGCCCGGGTTTCGTTTCGGGAAGCGGGTTGCCCCGCGTCACTCCTGCGTGAAGACCGCCGTATAGCGGTTGCCCTGGGCGAGGATTTCACGCGCCAGGCGGCGCACCTCGGCGGGCGTCACGGCCGTGAACAGCGCCTCGTTGTCCTTGTCCAGATCCACGCCGTCGAAATACTCCGCACGCATCTTGTTGAGCCAGTAGGAGGTGGATTTCAGGTTCTTCGACCGGCTTTCGGCGTTGACTTTCCGGAAATAGAGCATCGCCTCGTTCACCTCCTGCTCCGAGGGAGCCTCGGCGGCCAGACGTTCGATGCCCTTCTGCACCTCGCCCAACAGCATTTCACACAGTTTGGGGTCGGTGTCGAAGCTCACCACCAGCTGGCAGTAGCCGCGGGGACGGGCGCTGACCTCGTCATGCACGCCGACATAATAGGTTCCGCCCTTCTCCTCGCGCACCGTCGTCAAATAGCGTGCGCCAAGGATGTAGGTGACGTAACGCAGCGCGGCGTAGTTCTCCGGAGTATAGTCGAACCGGCCGTGGTAGATGCGTTCGATCGACGATTTGGGCGTCACAGCGCCCGGGACGACCGCGTCGTATTCCGCCGTTCCGGGAACGATCCTGAAATCCGTCTTCGCGAATTTCCGCTTCGGGGCCGCGGGCAGCGAGCCGATGTATTTCTCGACGAGCGGCTGCGCCTCGGCGGCCGGCATCTCGCCCGCGAAGAAAAAGACGAAGTCGGCGACGTTGCCGAAGAGCTTGTCATAGAGCCTGCGGGCCGCCTCGCGGTCGAAACGGTCGAGCGTCGCGGGCGTCGCCCGCCGCAGCCACGGATGGCCGCCGTATTTTACGCTGTCGGCGCGCTCGGCGAAAAGCGCCTTGGGCGACTTCTCCTTTCCGAGCGACGCGCGGGCCAGGTCGAGATAGTCGCCGTAGGCCTGCTCCGAGAAGTTGGGACGGGTGATATAGAGATGCAGCAGTTGCAGCAGCAGTTCGAAATCGGCCACGCCGGACGCTCCCGAGAAGACGCTTTCAGTCCGCCCCAGCGTCACCATCAGACTGGCGTCGTGGGCGAAAAGCAGGTCGCGCATCCCGGCGCGGTCGAGGTCCTTCACGCCCATCGTGCGAATGTAGTTCTGAAGCAGGTGCATGCCCTCCACATCGCTGTCGCGGGCGAAGCCGCCCTCGCTGACCGCCGTCACCCCGACCTTGCGGACGCCGATCACCTCGGGAACGGTGCGCCAGAAGACCTTCACGCCGTTCGAGAGCGTCCACTCCTCGGCCCCGAGAGGCGCCTTGCGGGTCCTGACGACCTTTCCGGGCGTCACCTTCTCCGTAAAGAGCGGTCCGGCGGACTTCCCGCGGCGCTCGGGACGGGCGATCTTCGCACGCTTCACCGAGTCGATCAGGTCGAAGGCCTCCGCCTCCGCGGGAACCTTGTCCATGTACTCCTCGGACGACGACACGAGCACGAGCATCCCCTCCGGCGAGGTCATGCCGGCACGCAGGCCGTTCACCTCCTCGCAGGTCAGGGCGTCGAGCTGCTCGCCGACGATCCGCGTCCGGTCGTCGGGCGTCACGTAGGGCACATTGCGCGTGAAATGCTCCACATACCGCCCGGCCAGGTCGGTGTTCGTGGCGAGCCGGTACTTTTCGAGCGCGGCTTTCTCGCTCCGCGCCACCTTGGCACGTGCGGCCTCGAACTCCTCGCGGCTGAAACCGTAGCGTCGGATCTGCTCCACGTCGGTCAGCACCCCGGCCAACGCCTCGCGCATATCGTGCTCCTTGGGCAGGGCCGTCAGCATGAAGGTGTTCCGGCATGTGGCGAGGCTCCCGAGAACGGCCACCACGCGTTTGTAACGGGCGTCGGGGCGTTTCTCCGCCTCGGCCAGCCGGGCACGCGCCATTTCGAGAAAGACCTTGCGCGCCAGTTCGTCGCGCACGGCGCCCACCGTCGCACGCTCCTCCTCCGACGGATAGGGCTGGTAGAAGATCAGCTTCACGGCCACGGCCTTGGTTTCGGGATCGGTCACCAGTCCGTAGCGAGGCTTGTCGCGCTGCGGAATGTCGTAGACCTCCTTCCGGGCGGGATTTTCGGCCTTCGGGATCGACGACATCACGTCGCGGATCTTCCGCTCCATCGCGTCCACATCCACGTCGCCGACGACGATCACCGCCTGCAAATCGGGACGATACCATTTATGATAGAAGTCGATGAGCGTCTGCCGCCCGAAGCTGTTGACGATCTCCATGTCGCCGATCACGTCGCGCCGGGCGTATTTCGACCCGTCGTACTCGACCTCGGCCGACTTGCGGGCCATGCGCGAGCGGGCGTCGTTGCCGCGCCGCCACTCCTCGCGGATCACACCCCGCTCCGACTCGATCTCCCCGGGTTCGCAGGCGATGTAATAGGACCAGTCGTGCAGGATCAGCAGCAGCGAGTCCACCAGTCCCTCGCGCACCAGCGGCACGTTGGAAACATTGTAGACCGTGCGGTCGCGCGAGGTGTAGGCATTGACGTTGTATCCGAAGCGCACCCCATTGGCCGCCAGATAGTTGAGAATGCCCTTTCCGGGAAAGTGCTTCGTTCCGTTGAAGGCCATGTGTTCGAGGAAATGGGCCAGGCCGTTCTGATCGTCCTCCTCCTGCAGGGCGCCTACGTCGTGGGCGATGAAGAAATCCGCCCGCTGCCGGGGATTGTCGTAATGCCGGATGTAGTAGGTCATCCCGTTGTCGAGCCGGCCGACCCGGACCTCGCCGTCGAGCGGCATCTTCTCTTGCGGGCCTGCGGGGACTTGCCCCGCCGCCGGAACGGCCAGCAGACAGAGCAAGGCCGCACGGATCAGAACAGATTTTTTCATCGTGGATTCGCTTAATTATGCAGTGCAGTTTCGCAAATATACAAAAAAGTCGCACAGGAGACGCTAAAAAACGGACGTCGCGGATCAATCAAACTTCAAAATAACTATCTTTGCGTTATACACATCATTTACAACCCGAACAATGAAAAGAAAAAGCAATTGGTTAAAGAATTTGCTGCAATGGGGCACGCTTGCGGCAATCGTGGGATTCGTGGTCTACGGGCTTACGCTCGGGGAGAAACCCGCGGACGTGGAGGCCTACTGCCCGTTCGGCGGACTGCAGGCACTGGGAAGCTACCTGGTCAACAACTCGCTGGCATGCACGATGTCCATGACGCAGATCATGGTGGGCGTCATGCTCGCCGTGGGAGTGATCCTTTTCAGCAAACTCTTCTGCGGCTACCTATGCCCGCTGGGAACCGTCAGCGAATGGATGGGCCGGGGCGGCAAAAAACTGAAGGTCAGCGTCGAAATCCGCCCGGGAAGCATCGCCGACCGCCTGCTCCGCGCCGTCAAATACGCGCTGCTGTTCTACGTGTTCTACATGTCGGCGTCGAGCAGCGAACTTTTCTGCAAGAATTTCGACCCCTATTACGCCGTCGCCACGGGCTTCAAGGGTGAGATCACCGTCTGGATGACCGTCATTTCGGTTGCGCTGCTCTTCCTCGGCAGCTTTTTCGTCAAAATGTTCTGGTGCAAATACATCTGCCCGCTGGGTGCGCTGAGCAACATCTTCAAATTCACCCTCACCTTCGCGGGCATCGTCATCCTGCTGTGGGTGCTCGGGCTGCTGGGCGTGGCTTCGGCCTGGGTATGGGCGCTGGGCGCCGCCTGCGTCATCGGCTACCTCTGGGAGATGATCTATCTCAAGAGCAAGGTCTTCCCGCTGCTGCGCATCGTCCGCGACGAAGCCACGTGCACCAAGTGCGACGTCTGCCGCCGCAAATGCCCCTATTCGATCGACATCAAGAACCTCGACAAGGTGAAGCACATCGACTGCACGCTCTGCGGAACGTGCGTCTCGGCCTGCCCCGAAGATTCGTTGCAGGTCGGCGGCAAACGCTCGCTGCGCTGGCTGCCCGGCATCCTGGCTGTCGCGCTCTTCGGCGCGGCGCTGTGGTTCGGCAGCCACTGGGAACTTCCGACCATCGACGAGAAGTGGGGCGAATACGAGCAGGTCGAAGGCATGCAGACCTACGAAATCGAAGGACTCACCTCGGTAAAGTGCTTCGGCAGCTCGAAGGCCTTCTCCGCGAAGATGCAGAAAGTGCCGGGCGTCTACGGCGTGAAAACGTTCGTGAAACGCCACGCCGTGGTGATCAGCTACGATCCCAAGGCGATCGACGAGACGAGCATCGACAAGGCGATCTTCTCGCCGACGACCATGAAGTTCGCAACGCCGAAAGCCGGCGTCGACTCGCTGTCGGTGGTCCGCATCGGCGTCGAAGGGCTCCACGATAAGATGGACATGGTCTACTTCGGGGCCATCCTGCGCAACATCGACGGCATCTGCGGCTTCGACGCACAGTACGACTGCCCGGTAGCCGTTACGCTCTACGTCGACCCGTCGGCCGCGATCCCCGAAAAGATGCTCCGCGACTCGATCGAGGTCAAGGAGGCTCACATGCTGGCCCACGGCGGCAAGGTCCGCGTGATTCCGGTCCACTACGAGCTCAAAAGCTACGACCCCGCCGCCGGCAGGATCGGCCGCCGCGAGTTCCTCGACCTGATGTTCGAGCAGACCCGCGACCTCTCGGCGCCGTTCAAGCATAACACCGAGACTTACGGCGATGACGCGAAGTACCCCAAAGGCGTCTACGAAGTCGAGTGCCGCGGCATCGAGAAGCCGCTCATCAAGCGCAGCTTCCCCTACTTCCGCGGGTTCCTCTCGCTCAAGGAGGGCATCACGCGGCTCGACGTGGCATTGAACGACGAGGAGGTTCCCGTACTGCGGATCGTCTACGTCAAGTCGATGTGGGACGACGCGAAGATCTGGAACGAACTGCTCAACGCCAAGGTGTGGCCCGTGAAATACAAGGACGGCACGCTCAAGGACGAGGAGCCGAAGTTCACCTTCAAAACCGAGGGACACACCCTCTGACACCACCGGGGCTTGTGATACGCAAGCCCCTTTTTTCGAGATAAACCAAGAAGACGATGAAAAAAGCGATTTTTTACCTGCTGGCCTGCGTCCTGCTCCCGGTTGCGGCGTCGGCCGACGAAGGCATGTGGCTGGTCAGCACGTTCCGGGACGTGATCTACCCCCAGATGAAGAAGGAGGGGCTGAAACTCAAACCCGGAGAGATTTACAACGAGGAGTCCCCGGCGCTGTGCAACGCCATCGTGGCCGTCGACGGCGGCATGGGCACGGGCAGCGTGATTTCGGACAAGGGACTCGTCATCACCAACCACCATGTGGCCTACGGCGACATCCACTCGTTGAGCACCCCCGCGAAGAACTACCTCGAAGAGGGCTTCTGGGCGCTCAAACAAAAGGACGAACTGCCGCTCAAGGGCAAGACCGTGACCTTCCTGCGGCAGGTCCGCGACGTGACGGACGAGGCCCAGGCCATCCGCGACTCGCTCGAAAAGGCCAACAGCCTGGGCATCTTCGGGACGCGCAAGGTCTATGGCATCCTCGAACGGAAGTACGGCGGGGACACCCCCTTCGAAGTGGAATGCGCCTCGATGTGGAAGGGCAAGAAATACCTGCTTTTCTACTACGAGACCTATAAGGACGTGCGCCTCGTGGGTGCGCCTCCCGTGAAAATCGGGGCCTTCGGCGGCGAGCAGGACAACTGGGGCTGGCCCCAGCACAAGGGCGATTTCGCCCTCTACCGCGTCTACGGCGACGCGAAGGGCCGCCCGGCGGCCTACTCGGAGAACAACGTGCCCATCACGCCCCGCAAGGTGCTGAATGTCTCGACGAGTGGCATCCACGACGGGGACTACGCCATGGTGATCGGCTTTCCGGGCCGCACCAACCGCTACATGTCGTCGCAGGCCGTGCGCGAAAAGGAGCACGTGACCAACCCCGTGGTGATCAAGGCGCGCCGCGACCGCCTCGACATCATGCTGCGCCACATGGAGGCCGACCCGGACGTGCGGCTGATGTACAGCGACAAGTATTTCAACATCAGCAACTACGCCGACTACGCCAAGTGGGAGAACATCTGCCTGCGCCGTTACGACGTTATCGGCATCCGCGCCGCCGAGGAGGCGCGCCTCGCCGCCTGGATCGACGCCGATCCGGCCCGCAGGGCCGAATACGGCGACCTGCTCGCCAACCTCAAAAAAGGCTACGAGGCCCGCGCCGAAGCCGTGCGCGAAAAGTGCTACTACCAGGAGACGTGGATTCGCCCGAGCGACGTGATGATGACGGCCAACCGTCTCGGCACGCTCGTCGACCGCATGCAGCGCGACGGCATCGCCTCGGTGCAGGACGGCGACAAGAACTTCGCGGGCGTGAAGTCCAACACCCGCCGGATGATGAAGGACTTCGACCTGGCCACCGACAAGGAGGTGCTGACACGGATGATGGAGAGTTTCATCGACAACGTGCCCCGCGAAATGTGGGGCGAGCAGCTGCCGCAGCTTTACGACCGTTTCAAGGGCAACGTTCCGGCGCTGGTCGACTACGCGTTCGAAAACACCTGCTGCACCAGCTACGAAAAGCTCTGCGCCTGGTTCGCACAGCCCCGCACGGCCGAGGAGATCCTCTCCGACCCGATGGCGGCGATGGCCAATTCGGTCAGCTCGCGGCGTTTCGCCGAGAAACTCAAACAGGCCGAGGAGACGTCGGGCATCGACGCCGACAAGGAGGAACTCCGCTACACCCACGCCATCTACGAGATGCGCGAATCGGAAGGCACGCCCCAATATCCCGACGCCAACTCGACAATGCGCCTCACCTACGGAACCGTAGGCCCGGTCTCGCCCAAGGACGCCGTGCACTACGACTCCCGTTCGACGATCGACGGCTACCTCGAAAAATACAATCCCGACGACTACGAATTCCGTGTCGACGACCGGATGTCTTCGCTCATCCGCAGCAAGGACTGGGGCCGCTGGGGCGAAAACGGCCGGCTGTACGTCAATTTCCTCACCAACAACGACATCACGGGCGGCAATTCGGGAAGCCCGGTGCTCAACGCCCGGGGCGACGTGATCGGACTGGCGTTCGACGGCAACCGCGAGTCGATGTCGGGCGACATCTATTTCCACCCGACCAACTTCAAGACAGTCTGCGTCGACATCCGCTTCGTGCTGTGGATCATGGACAAATACGCCGGCGCCGGAAAGCTGATCGATGAAATGCGGCTGGTGAAATAACCCGCCCTGCGCTCGCCAAGGAACGGACCCTTTCGAAAAGGGTCCGTTCCTTTTTTATGAATCCCCGACGACAAAAACCCCGCAGGACGCGAAAGTCCTGCGGGGTTTTTAATGACGAACCGCGGTTCAGAAGTTCAGACCCACGGCCGCGAACAGGCCGCCGCGCCGGCTGCCGTCCATCAGGCCGCTGCACCCCCATGCCGCACGCCCTTTCAGATCGACGTACAGGCTCATTTTCTTCGCCGGGAAACAGTGCGTATAGCGCAGGCCGGCCTCACCGTTCAGACGGTCGTTGGTCAGGAAGGCATACTCCTGGGCCAGCAGGTCGGCGCGATAGTTCTCGTTGTCGATCTGCACCCCCTCGGGGCAGCTCTTCTCCAGTTCGGTTCCGCCGCCGAACGTATAGCCGCCGCGCACCGTCGCGTCGAGCCAGCTGCGGCCGCTGAACCGGAAGTTCTTCGTCACGCCCAGCATCAGTTTCGAATAGTGCAGGTCCTGATCGTAGCATGCCGGGGAGATCGTATATTCCGATTCGGCCTTGTAATAGGTATAAGCCGCATCGACGATCCACGAACTGCTCCACTCGTTGCGCTTGACGTAGAGTTTGTAATCGGCATCGACGCTGCGCTGCTTCTGCGAGAATTTCAGGAAGCGGCCGTACTGTTTGTACAGTTTCTGATTGGTCTCCGGATCAAGTTCCAGCTCCTGAATATTGTTGTATTTCAGCAGGTCGCCCCACGAGGCGTCGACCGAAAGCCGCTGATCGACCCTGCGGCCCGCAACGTTGAGCACCCCCAGATAGCGGTAGGTCAACTGATCGTTGTCGCCCAGATGCTGGTCCAAATCGAAGCGGAAACGCTCCATTTTGTCGTATTCGGCCGAGAACTGATTGAAGAACTTCACCCTCTTTCCCAATTTCAATTCCAACTGGGCGGCGCCTCCGTATTCGGAGCCTTTGTAATAGACGTCATAGAATTTTTCGCTTCCCCCGAGCTGCTGGCTGGTATAAAACCACATGCCTTCGAAGAAGTAGATCATTCCGCTGGTCGTATTCGTACCGAAAGCCGCATAGCCGACCTGCTCCGTCGTGCGTTCATACGTAAAATTAAGACCTGCGTCCACCACCTTCGAGGTAAACATCACACCCGGCTGAACGCTCAAATACATCGAGGTGGTTTTATTGCGCGAATCCCGACGCTTTGCCAGGCTGCGATCCTCGTATTTCCCCATCGCTCCAACCACCCAGCGCCCCATACGGTAGGCAACCCCGGCCTCGATGGCATAGGTTTCATCACGCGTATTTCCGGGAATCGAATCGCCGATCAGCATCGGAGAATCTCCGATGTTGGCATTTCCCGCCCAACTGCGGTCCTTCGAAGCCGCATAATCATAACTCAACTTACCGTAGAACGAAAGACGATTCCAACGGCGGTACGACTCGGACCGGACCCCGAACGCATTCACTTCCGCTCCATCGGTAACGTTGCGCAGTCCGCCTTGCTCGAAATCATAATTCACTTCCGCAATGGAGAGCGATGCCTGATTGAGCATCAGGCCCGCCGCATTGTCCGAAACGAGCCATCCGCTTTTCGAACGAATCCGTTCCAGGGTATAATATTTTTCAAGGTTCTCCTTCGGAGCGGAGGACTGGGCGAAAACGCCCGACCCCGCACATACCGCAGTCAACAGGAGCACCGCATAGATCTTTTTCTTCATGGCTGTTTCGTTTTATCGGTTTTTGTACTCCGTGCAAAGGGTCGGTTCATCGAGCGGAATCCAGTCGTCGGCCGAATTGTTCGTATCCTGATAAACCGTACGACCTACGATCTCCGAAGCACTTTCGTCCACCTTGCGGATATAGGACTGACCGCTGTACGAGGCCGTCGTGATAAACAAAGGCTGGAGACTGATGTCGGAGCAAAGACGCGGGACGTGCGTATCGTTACTGCGGAACTCCACACCATCGAGAATACACTCCTTGGGAACCATTATCGAGGGCATACTCTGATACTTCGTCGGCTGATACATCACCTTGCCGTAGGGCCGGCCTTTGATGGCTCCGTCCTTAACGTACTCATAAGGATCTTCAGGCAGCCGATATACAACGATCGCCGGCGAGCTGATGGAGAGAACGATCGAATTTCCGGATGCCAGCTCACAGAAGCATTCCAGCCGTTCAACGCCCGCGGCCGGAGCTTTTACCGCGGAGCCAGCAAAACGGTCGATATACATCGCCCATACATTATCCGCGGCAAGGTTCATCGGTCTGCTGGTCTGGTCTGCCGTATGTTCGACGGCGCTCAAGGCAATCACGACCTCTTCGCCCGGCTGTATCGGGTGCTCCCGGCCTTCGCCCGGGAAAACAAAACCGAAAGCGTTGACCGGAATGGAATCGCGGAGTTCGGTGCTGGTGCTTCCCAACCAGAATTTATTGTACACGGCCGATTTTCCCGAATTGAACGACGTGTGGAATCCGACTCCCACCCCGTCGAGATACTGCACATCGTCGGAATTGTTGCAGAGCGTGAAATACTGGTCATAGTTATAATTCGCTTTCCCGTCGGCAGTCTTCGTTTTGTGAAAATAAACCTCTTTCAGAATGATCGTGCCACGCGCCGTAGCCTTAATCTCGAGATTGCTCGTCCCGGCCGACTGACCGTCTTTATTCAGCACGAAATCCCTGGTGGCATGCAGGAACTTGCTGATTCCGCCCACATCGGCCACTTTGCTGATAATCACGCTGTAATTTCCGTATTCGGCGTCGATCCGGGTTTCACCCTTCGCATCGGTTTCGGAAGTATACGTATTTCCGATCTTCGTATTGCGCATAGTCACCTTGAACCCCGACTTGTCGAGCGACGCCAACTCTCCGGGCAAATCAATGGAGATCAGCACCTCCCTGTTGCCATGGAGCAATTCGCCGTCTTTCATATCCTTGAGGCAGCCGCACAGCAGAAAGGCCGTCGCCAAAGGCACCAGATAATATAAAATCTTTTTCATCATCTGCAACTCTTTAGAATTTAAGTTTTAGTTCCGCGCCGAAATAAATATCCGTATTTACGCGCTTATAAGTTCCCGTACTCTTCAGCAACATTTTAGGATGCGAGTTCGTAAAGTTGTTGGCGTAGAATGAAATCTGGGCAATCCTGCCGATCTCTTTCGTAACACGGAGGTTGGCCATGAAATAAGGCTTGAACGAATTTTCGACAAAGGTCGTAGTCGCACTGCCCGTCTGAAGGTATTCCCGGTAAGCCGCTCCATAGGTAGGATCGTTGTACAAGTCCCGATTGAACGGCAATAGCTGACCATCCATGTTCATATAGAAATCGGGGTCCCGGTAGATCATCTTGCCATTCGTCCCATTCGAAAAATCGCCATAAACGGGATTATTGTCGTCATCGAGGATGTAAACACCGTCTGCCTGGAGATTCCGGGTCCGGTTGAGCCATACACACTGGACGGTCAGTGTTGTAATCAGACGCAACTTCGGAATGTGCGTGATCAGGTTAATATTGGAATTGAACCGGGTGTACACCGAACCGGAAGAGACGGATTTGCCTCCATAATAGGCTCCCAGAAACGGGTTGTAGATATTCTTACCGTCAATAGGCACTTTCACCGAGGAATAAGTATCGTACAACAACACGCCCTCGCTATCCTTCCGGGTCATGGTCATGTATGCTCCGTTGACAACGACCGAAGTCCGGACCGGACGAATCTGCCCGAAATCGAACGTATACTCGACACCCCACTTGTCGTATTTACCGTCATTGGCCGGTTTCTTGACGGATGCCGTATTGAATATTTTCTCATCCCGATAGTCGAGCGGCTCGCCTCCCACGCCCAGAACCGGTTGTCCCGGATTGTTCGGATCATCCATATAAACCGGAACTTCCGTCCCTTTATAGGTTTCGTATTCCCGGAATGACAATACCTGCGGAACCATACGAAGGGTATAACCGTTACGCATCTTTTCATTATAATAGGTAATGCCTCCCTTGACACCGAACATATCGAAATCGAGACCCACTTCGAAGTTCTTGCTGTACTGCATCTTCAGATCGCGGTTAATCATATCGGACTGCGGGGTCACGAACGTAGTCCATGCCGCCACAGGCCCCGTCTCGGTAGTTCCGCCCCAGCTGAACGAAACCCGGTCAATATACACCGGAAAAGGATAAAGCAGCCGCAGGGCCGGCAGCGTGGTCTGGATGCCCCAGCCGGCGCGCAGCGACAGTTCGCGGACCTTTTTCGGCGCGCGATTGCTGATGATCGTATATTTGGCGTTAAAACGCGGATCGACGGCCCACTTATCGTTCAGCTGATCCGTCGCCATATAGGTAAAACGTCCGCCGGCCTGCAACGTGAGCGATGTTTTTCCGATCGGCAGCGTCGCTTTTTCTTCGGCGAAGACAGCCACCTGATTCAGGAAAGGAATGTCGCTGAACGGCTCCGGACGGAACGACATGGGACGCACGCCTTCGTAATACTGTCCTTTGCCGGTGTTGCCCGAATTGTTCCACTCGACACCGAGCATCGCCTTGTTGTAGACCTTGCCGTAACGCCCCGAAAGTTCAGCCACCATTTTAGCCGTGGTGTAATAGGCCATACTCAAATTCCGAATATCGCTCAAGTAATTGTCAGGGGTGAATTCAGTCAGATACTCCCCGTTTTCCAAAGCTCCGGGATTGGCGACACCGAGGGCGCTGGGCGCCATCTGCTGACGGGCGTACTGACGGGTCATTGATGTGTTGAAAACGTATTTCAACGACGTAATCCACGACTTGTTGAGCAGCCACGAACCATTAAGGTTGATCGACAGGTTCCGGTCGTCCAACTCCTTGCGTTCAGCCTGCGAGATATTGTCCGGATCAGCCTTTGTAGTGCCGCGCGAAAGGTAACCGCTCACCTTCGCATTGAACTGAAACGGCGTGCGGTCACGGTTGAAGGTATTGGTATAACCCACCGAAAACGTTCCGCGGTCATAAGATTCCTCCACCGTACGGATGTCCTTCATCGCATTGGCGTAGTCGATCGACGCATTGAGGAAACCCTTGTCGGACCCCAACGCATAACCTTTAGTCAGCGACACGGCCTTGGTGTCCGGCACGGTCTTCACCCGGATTTCATAGGGAGTGCGGCCCTGCTTGGTCTTGACGACGACCGCTCCGGCGCTCATATTGCCGTATTCGGCCGACGCAACGCCGCGGATGACCTCGATCGACTCGATATTGTCGGTCGAAATGGTGCGCATGTCGATACCCCGGCTGGTTTGCTGCCCGAAAGCGGCCGCTTTTCCACCCATCAGCATCGCGCTATTATTCACAACGGCTCCATCGACATAGACGCCCACCGAACTGGAATTGATGCTGTTCGCATCCTTACCGTCCGTCATCGAATTAGGCAGATCACGGATGCCGACGAAATTCGAAGTGGAGTTCGTCAATTCCGGATTCGCGGTCAGCACGCCCGGCAGCAGCTGCATCACGTCCTTGACGGAGGTGGCTTGCAGGTGGTCCATCGCCTGACGGTCGATCGTCGACGAGGAGTTGATGCTGCGGCCCCGCTGGGCCGTTACGGTCACGGTGTTGAGTTGCAGGCTCGACTCCTTGAGGCGCAGCGAGAGCGCCCCGATCGAAGCGCTGACCGTCACCTTGTACGAAAGCGGCTCGTAACCCAGGCAGGTTGCCTCGATGGTGTAGCTGCCGGTGGTCACCGACGGCATCCGGAACCGGCCTTTGGCATCGGTCACCACCCACAGCTCAAGCGTCGGAATGGAAACCACGCAGCCCGCAATCGGCTCCTTCGTGTTGTACTCCGTCACGGTCCCTTCGATGGAGACCTTCTTCGGAGCCTGGGCCTGCACTCCCAGCGGAATGCAGACGCCCGCCAATAAAAGCATTAGTAAAAATTTCTTCACGGCAAACAGGGTTATGTGAATAGTAAGAATGTCATTCGTTTTCGGGGGACAAAGATAGAGTGCCGCACAACAGGCGGCAATCCCGAGAAATGGGGTTTTTACCGGTCAGGGGACACAATAACGGCTTCCGGCAGCTGCATGGCGCAACTGTCGGGCATCGGGAAACACGCGACTGTCAACAGATGGTAGGGCAATTCCCGCGGGGGGGGGAACCCGGGCCGGGAATTCGTCGGCATGGTCCGGAACGCTGATCCGGGCGGTCGCCGGGCGGCGGTTCAATCCACTCTTCCTCATGCCAGTTTCATTTGATTCAAGACAAATCTTGTTTCGCAAGATAAGAAAAAAACACCATTCCGAACATCTTTTCGAACCATGAATTTAACCGAACTTACAATCCGAACGCATCCTGCGGCATATCGCGACAATGTTTAACCGGATTTCCGCCTGCGGTTTCGATCCGAAACGCCCCATTCGGGCCGAAATTTCTTTTTTGCGGACCGGCTGTACTATGAACGGAAATTACTATCTTGCGGCCAATAAACCTTCACCCCCCCGGTTTGACGCGTTACATACTACTGATTCTCGCCCTTCTCGGGTTTGTCGGCATGCCCTCCGCACATCCGGCGGGGAATCATGCGCTCCAATCCTTCGCCCTCTCTTACCAACCCATGAACTTCGGCCGGCCGGCGCGCACGGTCGTCACGGTCGAGGACAAGGAGACGCACGACCCGCTGCTGGGCGCCACGGTCTCGCTCGTCAGCCGGGCCGACACGCTGCGGGGTACGACCGTCAAGGAGGATTTCTACCGTATCATGGCCGTCTACCGCTGCGACCGGATTTTCCGCGACTCGGTCGACCTGGAGGTCACTTACGTGGGTTACAAGCCGTTCAAAAAACGCTACGGAAACACCGGATTCCGGGGACGGATCGAGGTCAAAATGGAGGTCGACGAACAGTCGATCGCGCAGGTCGTGGTCGTCGGGCAGCAGGTCGCCATGGTCTTCCGGGGCGACACGACGGTCTACAACGCGGGGGCGTTCAAAACCATGGCCGACGACCGTTTCGCGGAGCTGCTGAAGCAGCTGCCGGGCGTCGAGATCAAGGACAACAAGATTTACGCCGAAGGGCAGGAGGTCAAACGGGTGCTGATCGACGGGAAAAACCTCTTCGGCTCGAAAACCTCCTACGCACTCACCGACCTCGAAGCCTCGGACGTCCGGAGCGTGCGGGTCTACGAGGATTTCAGCCCCGAGGCAAAGCGCCTGGGGGACAACACGGCCGAAAAGGAGAAGGTGATGGACGTCGAAACCAAGTCGAAGCGCGGTTACATCCTGGGCGGGAATCTGGAGGGCACGCTCGGCGCGAGCCTCGAAAGGGACTACTCGGGTCGGCATGAAATCCGCCATTCCGAGGCCGGAAGCTTTTACCGCAACACCGAAAGGGGCAACTGGCGTCTCGAAGCCTCCAACTCGAAGGACAACATCCGGCAGGGAGAAGGCGTCTCGTTCGACTCGAAGACGACCCCCACGAAACAGACCGACGCCCAGGCGGACTATACCCTGCGCCGGGGCGACTCGACCAACGTATCGACCGCCGTCCGGTTCGGTCGCAGCCGCCAGAGCAGCACGGGGTCCTCGCAGACCGAATATTTCCCGACCGAAGCCTATGCCCTGCGCAACGAGGAGAGCCGGAACGAATCGCTCTCGAAATCGCTTTCGGCGGAGATCTCGAACTACGTCAACATCCAGCGGAAGAAGAAGGTTTTCGGGGCCATGACCACCTTTTCGATCGACGACGGCTCCACACTCGGGCACAGCCGCACGCAGCAGCGGATCGACGACGAAAAGACCCGGACGAACCTCAACAGTAACTCCGACAGACGCAACATCCGATTGAATGTCAGCATTTTCTTCCACTCGAAAATTTCCGAACGGTCGACCCTGTCGTTCAACGTCTCAGGCAAATACGCACCCGGCGACCGGGACGGCTGGCGGGTCGACACGACGGCCTCGACACCCGGCCTGCAGGTCAAACTGCGCAACGACGGCGACAGCCGCAACTATTCGTTCGGCGCCAATCTGGGCTACCGCTACAAACTGGGAAAAAAGGGTTCGGTCAACGCCTCATACAACTTCAGCCGCGATTACGCCCGCTCGAAACAGCTGGCGGTCGATTTCCTCTCCGACCCGCAGGGCGTCGTCGACACGGTCAACTCCTACCATTACACGACCGACACCTACACGCACAGCCTGCAAACCAGCCTGCAATACCGAAGCGGCGACGTCTGGATAATGGCCGGACTGGGCGGAGTGCTCTACGACATCGCCCGCAGCGAGCGCTTCCCCAAGGAGGAGCGCTTCCCGCGGCTGTTCTTCCAGCTCAACCCGACGGTCTACCTCTCGGTCGGCAAGTCGCGGAAGCGTTTTTCGTTCAACCTGGCCTCCTTCCCGCAGATGATCCCGCTCGACGCGCTGCGCTCGACGCTCAACGCCACCAACCCCCTTTCGTTGCAGGCCGGAAACCCCGGCCTCAAGTTGCAGAACGACCTCTCGGGATCGGCGGGATTCCAGTTCACCGACGTCAAAAAGGCCCTCTCCTTCAGCGTGCGGCTCAACGGCAGCTACACCTTCAACTACATCGCCCAGCGACGCACGCTCTTCCTCGAAGACACCTACCTGCCCCAGTACGACTACACGGCACGGAAGGGTGCGCAGCTCACCACGCAGGCCAACGTCGGGGGCAATTACAACCTCGGGGGCAGGGTCTCCTACTCACAGCAGATCAACCCGCTGCGCTCGACCCTGAACGTCTCGGTGAACTACGGCTTCAGCCAGACGCCCTATTTCACCGGCGAAGACCTCTTCCACTCGGTCCGCCATTCGCTCGGCTTCGGCTTCGGCTTCGACTCGGGCTTTTCGAGCAAGGTCAAGCTCAACATCCGCTCCAACACCTCGATGAGTTCCTACACCACGCAGAAAGAGACCGCGCAGGAGCTGCGCGAACAACTCACGGCGCGCGTCGACCTGCGCTTCGGCAAGTATTTCGGGTCGGTCGGCACGCTCTACGAATTCTACTGCAACAGCCGCTCGCACGCGCTCACGCGCCACAACGTGATCCTCAACGCCTCGGCGGGGCGCAAGTTCGGCAAGGAGAACCGGCTGGGGCTTTCGGCGGGCGTCATCGACATCCTCAACCGCCCCGACTACGCCACCACGAGTTTCGACACGGATTACATCGTCACCTCCTCAACCTCCTACCTGGGCCGTTACGGCTACCTGCGCGTCGCCTACACGTTCTGATCGGAAGCCGCCCGGAATTACGGTGTTATTTCGGTTTATTTCGTATAGTTTCGCATATTTTCGTATCTTTGGACGCAGAAACCGTTTAAAGCGTATGAAAAAACTACTGATCCCCCTGATTGCCGCCTTTGCCGCGAACACCGTATCGGCCGCCGCGCCGCAGCAGGTCATCGACATCAGCACCGACAAGGTCTCGATGGTGCTCACCGCCGCCCCCGGAGGCGAAGTTTATTTCCGCCACTTCGGCGGACGCATCGACGACCCGGCGCCGCTGGCCGACTACAAGAGCAACCGCCGCAGTGACCACGGAACCGAGGACCTGGCCTATCCCGCGACGGGAGGCCGCAACTTCCGCGAACCCGCCCTGCGCGTCACCCATGCCGACGGCGACATGAACACCGAACTGCGCTACGTGTCGCACACCTCGAAACAGCTCTCCGACAAGAACGTGACGGAGACCGTCGTGAAGATGACCGACTGCTGCCAGGCGCTCGACGTGGAACTGGTCTTCACGGCCTACGCCCGCGAAAACGTCATCACCACGCACGCCGTGATCCGCAACCGCGAGAAGGGTCCCGTCACGCTGCACAGCTTCTACTCCTCGTCGCTCCCGCTGAAGGCCGACAAATACCTCCTGACGCACCTCTACGGGGCCTGGGCGCGTGAAGCGCAGGTCGACCACACGCTGCTGACCCACGGATCGAAAAGCATCGAGTCGACGCGCGAGGTGCGCACGACCCACACCGAAAACCCGGCGTTCCTGCTCACGCTGAACAGCGATTCGTTCAGCGAGACCTGCGGCGAAGTCATCGCCGGAGCGCTGGCCTGGAGCGGCAATTTCCGCCTCAACTTCGAGGTCGACGAATTCGACGTGCTGACCGTCCTGGCCGGCGCCAACCCCAACGCCTCGGAGTACAGGCTCCGCCCGGGCGAGACGTTCACCACGCCCGAAATGATCTACACCCACTCGTTCTGCGGCGCGGGCGGCGCCTCGCGCAACCTCCACGACTGGGCGCGCAACTACGGCGTCTACCACGGCCACGAGACCGTCCCCACGCTGCTCAACAGCTGGGAAGGCGCCTACTTCAAGTTCGACGCCAAGGTCCTGAAACAGATGATCGACGACGCGGCCTCGATGGGATTGGAAATGTTCGTCCTCGACGACGGCTGGTTCGGCAACAAATACCCGCGCAACAACTCCAACGCCGGACTGGGCGACTGGCAGGTGAACGCCGCGAAACTCCCCGAAGGCATCGACCACATCGCCTCCTACGCCCACTCGAAGGGACTGAAGTTCGGCATCTGGATCGAACCGGAGATGGTCAACCCCAAGAGCGAGCTGGCCGAGAAGCACCCCGACTGGATCGTCCGTCCGCCGAAGCGCGAAGCGCCCACGACCCGCAACCAGTGGCTGCTCGACCTCACGAACCCCAAGGTGCAGGACTTCGTGTTCGGAGTCTTCGACAACACGATGAAACTCTCGGACAAGATCGACTACATCAAGTGGGACGCCAACCGCAACGCCAACAACGTGAGTTCGGCCTACCTCCCGGCCGACGAGCAGTCGCGCTTCTGGATCGACTACGCGCAGGGCTTCTACAAGGTGATGGAACGCATCCGCGCCAAATACCCCGACGTGCTGATCCAGGCCTGCGCCTCGGGCGGCGGCCGCGTGGAGTACGGCGCCCTGAAGTATTTCGACGAAGTGTGGACGAGCGACAACACCGAGGCGCTTTCGCGCGCCCGCATCCAGTACGGCACGAGCCTTTTCTACCCCGCCGTCGTGATGGGTTCGCACGTCTCGGCCACGCCCAACCACCAGACGGGCAACATCACGCCCATCAAGTTCCGCTTCGACATGGCCTGCGCCGGACGCCTCGGCATGGAGCTTCAGCCCAGGCAGATGACCGACGAGGAGCGGCAGTTCGCCCGCCGGGCCATCGCCAGCTACAAGGAGTACCGCGACATCGTGATGCAGGGCGACCTCTACCGCATCGGCACGCCCTATGACAAGAGCGGCTGCTACGGCCTGATGTACGTTTCGAAGGACCGGAAGCAGGCCGTGCTGTTCACGTACAGCCTCCGGTACCAGGGCCGCTCGCTGATCCCGAAATTCCGCTTGCAGGGCCTCGACCCGAAGACGGGCTACACCATCCGCGAACTGAACGTCGACAAATCGCGCAACTGGTTCGACGGCAAAACCTTCAGCGGCGAGATGCTCTCGAACGCCGGCATCAACCCCTCGATGCCGAAGATTTACGACAGCGGCGTATTCCTGCTCACGGCGGAATAGAAGCTGCTCCGTCGCGAAAGCCACCCCGGGATTTGCCGCCGGGGTGGCTTTTTCCTATCTTTGCCGAAGAACATTTTTCCGAACATGATCGAACAAATCATATCCCGACGACTGCAAATTCCGCTGCACCAGGTGCAGGGGACCGTGCGTCTGCTCCGCGAAGGGGCGACGATACCCTTTATCAGCCGCTACCGCAAGGAAGCGACCGGCTCGCTCGACGAGGTGCAGGTCGCCTCCGTCAAGGAGTGGCTCGACCGGCTCACCGAACTCGAAACCCGCAAGCAGACGGTGCTCACGACCATCGAGGGGCAGGGCAGGCTGACCCCGGAACTCCGCCGGCGCATCGCGGAGTGCTGGGATGCGGTGGAGCTGGAGGACATTTACCTGCCCTACAAACCCAAACGCCGCACGCGGGCCACCGTGGCGCGCGAACGGGGCCTGGAGCCGCTGGCCGAAATCATCCTGGCGCAGCAGTCCCGCAACGTCGTGCAGCAGGCCCGGCGGTTCGTTTCGGCCGAAGTGCCGACCCCGGAGGAGGCCCTCGCCGGGGCGTGCGACATCGTCGCCGAACGTATCTCGGAAGACGAGCGCGCCCGCAACACGCTGCGCCGCACGTTCGCCCGCGAAGGCATCGTCCATTCGAAACTCGTCAAAGGCAAAGAGACGGAAGGGGCGAAATACGCCGACTATTTCGACGCCGAGACGCCCCTGCGCAGCATCTCGTCGCACCGCTTCCTGGCCATGCGCCGCGGCGAGGAGGAGGGCATCCTGAAAATCGCGGTCGACGTGGATGCCGAACATTGCATCGAAAGTCTCCGCCGGCTGTTCGTACGGCCCGGCTCGGCGACGCGCGAATGGATGGAAGCGGCCGTGGCCGACGCGTTCAAACGCCTGATAAGCCCCTCGATCGAGACCGAACAGCTCGCGGCGGCCAAGGAGAAGGCCGACGACGAGGCGATCCGGGTTTTCGCCGAGAACCTGCGCCAGCTGCTGCTCTCCTCGCCGCTGGGGCAGAAGCGCGTCGTGGCCATCGACCCGGGATTCCGCACGGGATGCAAGGTCGTGGCGCTCGACGCGCAGGGCAACCTGCTGCACAACACGACCGTCTACCCCCATCCGCCGCAGGGCCGGGCGGCCGAAGCGGCCGAGACGCTGAAATCGCTGGCCGCCAGGTACAAGGCCGAGGCGTTCGCCATCGGGGACGGCACGGCGGGCCGCGAGACCGAACAGCTGATCCGCAGACTGGGGCTGGAAGGCGTGGAGGTATTCATGGTGAGCGAGGACGGCGCGTCGGTCTACTCGGCGTCGGCCGCGGCGCGCGAGGAGTTCCCGGACTACGACGTGACGGTGCGCGGGGCCGTGAGCATCGGACGCCGCCTGATCGACCCGCTCTCGGAGCTGGTCAAGATCGACCCCAAGTCGATCGGCGTGGGGCAGTACCAGCACAGCGTCGACCCGGCGAAGCTCAAGGCGCGGCTCCGGACGGTCGTCGAAAGCTGCGTCAACCGCGTCGGCGTCAATATCAACACCGCCTCGAAACACATCCTGACCTACATATCGGGGCTGGGACCCGTGCTGGCGCAGAACATCGTGGCCTACCGTGCGGCGAACGGGGAGTTCAAAAGCCGCAGGGCGCTGCTCAAAGTGCCGCGGCTGGGAGCCAAGGCTTTCGAGCAGGCGGCCGGGTTCCTGCGGGTCGTGGGAGGCGCGAATCCGCTGGACAACAGCGCCGTGCACCCGGAATCGTACGCCGTCGTCGAGCGGATGGCCGCCGACGCGGGCGTGACAGTCGAACGCCTGCTGGCCGACAAACAGCTGCGCAGCGGTCTCAAGGCCGAACGATACGTGAGCGGAGAAACGGGGCTGCCGACCGTGACGGACATACTCGAGGCGCTCGACAAACGGGGGCTTGACCCGCGCGAGCAGTTGCAGGTCTTCGCATTCGACCCCAACGTGCACACGATCGGCGACCTGCGCGAGGGAATGCTTCTGCCGGGCATCGTCACCAACATCACGGCCTTCGGGGCCTTCGTCGACATCGGCGTCAAACAGGACGGGCTGGTGCACATCTCGCAGCTGGCCGACCGCTACGTGGCTTCGCCGGCCGACGTGGTGCATCTGGGACAGCACGTCGAAGTGCGGGTGACAGGCGTGGACACCGTTCGCGGACGCATTGCGCTCTCGATGCGCCGCGAAGCATAAAAGACCGGATCAAGCGAGGCCCTGCAACGGCCATCCTGGTCGAAAAATGGCCTTTTAAGGTCGAATATTGTCCGCCCGGTCCGTAAAACATCGCTACCTTTGGGTATTCAAACCATTAACCCATTTGTCCGATGAGAAAAAACAACCTGTTCATTACCTCGTCGTGCCTGCCGGGAGCACTGGCCTCGTGCTACGGGGCCTTCGGAAAGAACCCGCGGCCATCGGCAAATGGCATCTGGGGTGGGATTGGACACACAAGGAAGGCAAGGCGAAAACCGTCGACAACATCGGCTTCACGAAACGCGTGGCCAACGGTCCCACCGATCGGGGATTCGACTATTTCTACGGGCTGACCTCGCCGTCCGGACCTCCGTACCTCTACATGGTCAACGACATGGCGGAGAAACAGCCGAACACGAGATTCGAAGAATCCGGCGGCGGACTGTATAAAATCAAGGGCGGCATCGGCCACAGCGACTGGAGCGCCGACGGCATGCAGCCCCACCTGGCGGACAAGATGCTCGAATACCTCGACGAAAACAAGGATTCCGACAAGCCGTTCTTCCTCTACATGGCGCTGACGGCTCCCCACATCCCGCTTTTCCCGAGCAAGGAGTTCAAGGGCAAATCCAAGATCGGCGACTACGGCGACCTGGTGATGATGATAGACGACATCGTCGGCAGGGTCAATCGAAAGCTGAAGGAGATCGGCAAATACGACAACACGATCGTCATGTTCGCCGCCGACAACGGCTGCGCCGGTTACATCAACATGGACAGGATAAACAGGAAAGGGCACTATCCGTCCTATATTTACCGGGGCTACAAGTCGCACGGCTGGGAAGGCGGCCACCGCATTCCCTTCATCCTGTCGTGGGGCGACCGGTACGGACACGTGACCGATAATTCGCTCGTCTCGCTGACCGATCTGTACGCCACGTTCGCCGACATGCTCGGCTACCGGATAGCCGACGACGAGGCCGAAGACAGTTTCAGCTTCTGGCCGATACTCGACGGCTCGGGCAACGCCGCCCGGACCGACCTGATCGCCACGTCGGGAGCCGGCTATTTCACCTACCGGACGCCGCAGTACAAGCTGATATTCAACGCGGAAAACGGTTCCGGCGAAGAGTACAGGATCGACGGACAGCCCCCGCTGCAATTCTACGACATGGTCAACGATCCCGAAGAGAAGGTCAACCAGATAAACAATCCGGAATACGCGGGCCGGATCAGGGAGATGGCCGCCCGGGTGAAGAAGTACATCGAGGACGGCCGATCGACGCCCGGAGCCCAAGCGGCCAACGACGGCGGCAATTCCTGGAAACAGATCACCGACATAATGAGCGGCCTGTACGCCGGGAACAGGTAAGGGCGAAACTGCGTCGAAGGATGCCGGAACCGCCGTCCGGCTCCGATCAAAAAACCTCCGCATTCCGGAATCGGAATACGGAGGTTTTCAATTGGCGGCAACGGGCTGGCGCGGGACATGCTCGAAGATACCGACGAGCAGGCTGACGCCTTGTTATTGCTGAATTACAAGCGATAACGAAACAACCGAGGCTGATAAGGGCCCTGACAAAGAAAAAGTCCTCGGAAGTTATTAGCTTCCAAGGACTTTCACATCAAAGTTGAGGTCTGAAGCGAAACCCTATATTGATTGATTATCTGATAGTTATCGTTTATAATACTATTGTTTAGCAACCTATTTTTACGCTTGTAATATTAAGATTACTTGTAATTTATGTCGTTTTGATGATCTGCGCCCCTTATTGCGCCCCCCTATATTACTTTATTAAGGTCTATATTATATCCTGCGGCTTTAATTTCTTTTGCGAGTGCGAACTTCCATGCGCCACCACCGTCTACCCCGATATAAACGACACCGCTAATATCTGTTGGAATCTCTATATCGCCCTTTACGATAGCCGCAACCCTTGTTCTGCCTAATTTACCGATAAAATATCCTAATTCGAATACGACGTTTTGGCGTGCTCTTGATTTTTTCTCATCCGGAGTTTGTGTATTGTACCCGATATCGTCGGGTGTCATTAAAACGACGGCGAATCCAACGTCTGAGCACTCTTCAAACTTTTCGATTATTGTTTTCCCCTTATTTGATTGTTCGTGTAAAATAATAGGGGATAAATCGATCTTTTCGATAAATCTGGCTACTGTCTCTTTTAATTCATTATCCCGTCCATGTACAATAAAGACTCTTTTTGATTGTTTCCTATTTTTAGTTGAAGACTCATGTTCTTTTATTTTAAAAAGGGATGGATCGCTCTCTATTACTCCAATAGCTTCATCTATACTGTCAGTAATTATAGGTACGACACTTTCACCGTAAGGAGGTTCGAAAATACACGTGAATATATCAATATTCCGAAATATAGGACCTCCTATTGCAGGTGGCGGCCCGATAGTTATAGATTTAGATGTCCCAGTAAGTTGTAGTAATTTTCTCACTACCGGAATATTTTTATTGATCTCACTACGTGTTTTTGATGTCGGATTTCCGTACTCCCACTGTTCGAGTAGCCTTTTGAAAGACTCTAATATAGTTATTGCCTCTTTTGTATTCATGACTGTTGATATTAAGTTTTAGTCGTATAAAGATACGATTTTCCCGAATAAACTAATAATTTCTTGTAAAATATTTTGTCCGCTGCCAACTTGTAACTAATTTAGTACCTGCAAGTTAAATTGTATTGTAAAAATAGAATGGCGGATTACTCGATCTGTAAATGTATCCGAAATGATAAGCCCTTGAAGCGAAACGGGAAATATCCCGTGTACCTTCGGGTGCGGGTCGGTTCCCGGAATATGAAGATTCCGACGGGGCTGGAGGTTTGGGACGGACGCTGGGACGCGAAACGGATGGAACCGAAGGATAAACCCCTTGCCATCCAGCTAAACCGGAAAATAATGGAGCTTGACCTCTATATTAACCGACTGTTGGCCGACGGAACGGAGTTGACGATGGACCTTGTAAAAGGGTTTTATGCCGGGAAGCGGAGATTGAAACCCGAAAACGGCTCCTTCTATGATTATTACCTCGACTTTGTTGAACGGAAGCGGAAAGAGGGTCTGAATCCCGAAACGATACGGGTCTATATGACGACCTTTCACGTCTTGAAAGAGTTTAAGCCCGAGTTCCGAATCTCGGATATTTCGCTGACCTTGATTGAAGATTTCGATAACTATATGCACGAAGTGAACGGGAACTCTCCCGGAGGCCGGAACCCGAAACATAAGAACCTGCGAACGGTGATCCTGGATATAATAAAGCGGAATATCCCCGTGGAGAACCCCTATAAATGGTTTAAGATGCCGAACTCCCCGGTTAAGGAGGTCTATTTGGAAAAAGAGGAACTATTGCGTCTTATCGACTATACCGAACGCTTTGCGAAAAACTCGAAAGAGTACCTGATCTTGAAGATGTACCAGTTCTCGTGTTTTTGCGGTCTGCGGTTTTCCGACGCGATGGACCTGCGTTGGCGGGATGTAGACTTCGAGAACGAGTTGATCCGGAAGAAAATGATTAAGACTAAATCCGAAGTGATAACGCCGCTGTTTCCGATGGCGCGGGATATTTTGATGGAAAAATCCGACGGCGGGCGGCTGTTGGGCAGTGATGAAAAAATCTTTTATAACTATGCTGAGCCGACGGTAAATAAGACACTGCGGGAACACACGAAGAAGGCCGGAATAGATAAGCACCTGACCTATCACTCCTCGCGCCATACCTTTGCGACGCTCTTGGTGATTGATAAAGTCGATATTTATACGATCTCGAAGTACTTGGGCCATAAGTCGGTGAATATGACCCAGCGCTATCTGAAATACGACCTCTCGATAGCCAAGGAATCGGCGAAGAATATCAGCACGTTCTCTGGTAAAAATGAATAAAATAAGCTATATTCGTGAAAAATTCCGGGGATGATTAAATTACCTAAACCGACTTTATACCTGCGTATTGATAAACGGAAGAAAGACGGGCGAATGCCTCTGTATATCCGGTTTCCGCGGATTGACGGTGAAGAACCGAAATTTCCGACGGGGATCGATCTTCTGCCCGAAGAGTGGGACGATACGGCGAAGTGCCCGTATGACGAAGCGTTGAAACTGATTGTCGAAAAAGAGCTCTCCCGAATTAGGACCCGGATATATAATGCGTTGGTAAACGACGAAAAACTGACGAAATCGCTCCTGCGGGAAATCGTAGTGAATAAAAAATCCGAGAATCCGGGAAACGCTTCGTTTTACGGCTATTTCGATAAATATGTCTTGGAACGAATGCAGGCCGGGCGAATAAGCCGCGCGACGGAGAAAGGATATGATACGACCCGCCGGGCATTGAAAGAATTTAAGAAAGAGATACGGATAAAAGATATTGACGCGAAACTGATAAATGGCTTCGAGCGATTTTTGATAAAACGAGGTCGGGAAAACGGTCGCGGGGATGTCTTGGGATCGCGGGCGAACCGATTGAAGCACGTCCGGACGGTGGTCTTCGATATTGAACGTCGCGGCGTCCCGATAAAGAACCCTTATCGGACGCGTGAATGCGTTGTACCCGAAGCCGCCGTAAACGATACGTTCCTCGAATACGACGAATTGAGCCGGATGTGTCGGTTACTGGGACTCGAAGCTGAAATCGGCACGACCGAATTTCGGGTATTGGTAATGTATCTTTTCTCGTGTGCGACCGGGATTCGCTTGAGTGATGCCCTCCGGATAAAATGGGGAAACCTCGATGTGTCTGAAGAAACGATTATCGTAGACCTGATCCCGAAAAAAGGAGATAGGCCGGAAAAGAGAAACCGAGAAATCCATGTGCCATTGTCGTCCTTCGGAGAGACGATTATAGAGTGGGCCGCTCTTGATGATGATGATAGAATCCCTTGTAATCGGGTTAAACACGAAAATCTGATGTTCCGCGTATCCTCGGAAGCGACGATAAACCCTACGTTGAAGAAATTAGCGAAGATGGCCGGAGTGGAAAAGAATATTACCTACCACTCCGCCCGGAGGACCTTTGCGACGTTGGCGATGGCGGAAGGTGCAAAGCCCTACATAATTAAGAATTATTTAGGGCATAAGAGTATGGCGATGGCTGAACGCTATATGAAATGGAGTAAGCAGCTCGCGCTCGAATCCGCTAAAACAACGAAGTTGATTGATTTGAAGAAAATATTGGGGCAAAACTCGAAGAAGAAATAACGAGATAGGGGTAAAATCCGGGTATAGCCAATTATAGATAATCGTAACCCGATTAAATTTAATTGATTATGGAAGAAACCCCGATTGAAGTCATTGAAATTCCCGATCCGTTGTTCTTGGCCTATTTGGTCGAAAATTTCGATTTGGACGGAGATGGTGAAATATCCGTCGAAGAAGCGAAAAACGTCTTGGAAATAATCTGTCCTGCGGCTGGCATTCAGTCCCTCGAAGGAATTGAATATTTTGAGAACCTGACCCGCTTGGATTGCCCTCTCAATCGGCTTATAAAGTTAGATATAAGCCGGAATACGAAATTGGAAGAATTGGACTGCCGTTTTAATTCTATTGGCGAACTCGATTTGTCGAATAACCCGGAATTGAAAATCGTCCTTACGAAGGGGAACCGGCTGAAAACGCTCGATATATCGTCTATCGAAGAGCGTATAAAAATGGTCGATGCCGATAAAGAGACGAAAGTTCTGGTTTCTTTGGCGCTACCCATGGAACTGCAACGATGATATAGAGGGATTAGTGAAATGCTAATCCCTTTATTTTTTGGTGTTTTGAAACTCTTTACTACCTTTGTACTACATACGAATTGACGCGAAAGCGTAAGTTTATTCTCTACGGCGAATCTGGAAAATTCTAACGAATACGAGAATAAGCGACTTTATTCCTATGTCCTTGAAAAGGGCGTGGGCTGTTGCTTATTTAGTATTCGGGTATTCCAGAACCTGCCGTATAAAATAAGCCTTCAGCGCCACGCTTTCTTTGTTTAACCCTACTACGTTTGGCGTTGAGTAGTAAATTATTCGACTGCGAAAATAACCGAATCTTGTGCCGTGAGCTGGCGGAAGCGACGGGTATTTTTGTGGAATTAGGAAATTACTAACCCTAAAACTTGTGCTATGAAAAGACTTTGGTATGTAGTATTTTGCGTATTTGGAATTTGTGCTGTGAATAACGGATATAGCCAAAATATTAAGGACTATTTTTATCCTTCCGATGGAACTTATATTTTTTCTCCTCCTAATAACCCAACTACCTATCATTCGAATGAGATAATATATTTAGGTAATAATGAATATAATATCTGGGCGAGCGATAATTATGTTTCTAATTATGGCGTAACTACGGGTATGCAGACTATACTTATAACCGATGATCAAATTATATGTAAAGGTGGAATGTTAGAAACCCGGCCGGGAAAAATTGTATCCTTATCTAAAAATAATATTATCTTAAAACTGCCTAAACCAAATAGACCTATATCTTGGAAAGATCGTAATATGGTTGGAATTGCAGCTAATAGATTGGCTAAATTAGTTACGTTGAATATCCCTATTGTTGGAGGGACGAAAGCTATTAATGCGATAGAAGTCAGCGTAAATGGCACTCCTATTGAATATTGGGCTAAAGGATATGGTTTAGTTTTTTCTTGGGGCAATATCAGACGAGGATTTGATAGTAGATTCACCGTTTCGAAATATTATGATGTTGAGAAAAAAGAGCGGGAAGATCGGGAGAAGCGAGAACGAGAAGAACGGGAGGCGAAAGAAAAACGAGAGCGAGAAGAACGAATCCGAAAAGAGCGGGCGGATTCATTATTACTAAAACGAATCTATGAAGGCGAAATTTTCTCTAATAATGAAATAAAAGATAAACCTAAACTAACTATTGATTTTTCGAGATTGTCGAAACGCTGGCGAAAAGTAGGAAACTTAGATAGTGCTAATCAATCTTATTCTCTTATAAAAAACCGATCGTTGACGATAGATATTCTAAAAAATGGAACTATTACGAATTTCGTAATGGAAGATCCTACTTCGTCCGAAAAATTATCTGATATACTAACCGGAGTAACCTGTATTAGCTCGGGGAAAATAATGGTTCGGGGAAAAGCACATAATATCGACTTTCGAGAGCGTCTTGGTTACCAGCAATGTTTCTGTAGAAAAGACGAAAAAAACTATGATATTATCTTATTGCTAAAAAAATCTAAAAAAGGTCTAACTTTCGAAAGAAAGAAAGTTAAATATTATATAAATTCTGATGATATGGCCTATATTCAGAATCTCCTAAAAACTAATAAAACGATTGAATCTCTACCTAATGGAAAATATAATCTTATCATAAAAACGAATTGGGTATTTCGAATAAAATTAGAAAATATAAGCCCGAATATTGGAGCCGGATTCTTAGAAAAACGATTCTACTCTATATCTTGTAAAACGAAAAAAGAAAATATTAATATTGATATAGACTAACTGATTTTAGACCGCTCCGATAGGGGCGGTTTTTTCATCGTGTATATTGCTAAATATACTATCGGCGGAATCTATAAGAAAATATTATGAAAAATTTAAGCCTTGTTATGACCCCAGAATTTACTGGGCTTTCGCGAGATTAATGGGGTCGATTTTGGGCCGTTTAAGGGTTGTAGCGGCGTGAGGGTGAATATTGGGGATGTTATTTGCGTATCTTTGTAAAAATGAAAAACGTCTGCTTATGGTAGATAATTTAACGATAATGTTGGAAAAGTTCTCGGGAAATTTTGAGAACTGCGAAATCGTGAAAGTGTTCGAGAATATTGGTATTTACCGACTGAAAGGCCCCTCCCGTATCGCGCCTCACCCACTCCGGCTGATCTACATAAGGAGGACCGGAAGGCTCTATATTGTAAATAGCCTCCGTAAATGGCACTACGGAAGAATCTCGTTGCTTGATCTGACCTCCGAGGCACTTATCCGTACCTTAAAACGGTTGGCGGCCGATCTGAATATCTCCTACGAGGAGTTGGGCCAGGGCCGTGTTACCCAGGTAGAGGTCGGATTGAATCTGCGGACGCGAATCCCGTGCCGTCGGCTGATCCGCCTGCTATCCGGCTATAAGACCCGTTCGAGAAATGCCTTTAAGGATGAAACCGTCTATTTCGGCGACCGGAGCTATAAGAAAGTTATGATCTATGATAAAACGGCCGAAATCGTCGCTAAAACGCCGTTGCGGAACCGCTTCCGACAGGACGACGTCTTCGATATTCTCGCCCGTCATGACTACTATTTCCCCCGCTACGAATTTAAGTTAGCCGACCGGCAGGCCCTCGCGCTGAATAGGCTCGATATTCACTCCGTGGCCGACCTTGTAGCCAGCTACGGCGATCTCTATCTGTTCCTCGCCCGGGAAGCCCGGAATTTCGTGCTGTTCGAACGGATCAAAATAACAGATGAAATGACCCCGAAAGAGCGCGAGATCGCCGAAGGGCTGAACGAATACGGGTATGCCGAATATCTTGCGAAGCGGCGGGCGGCTTGTAGCTCCGCCACGAGTAAAGGCTTGAAGTCGGCACGCTGTAAAGTACGGAGGGAATTAGTAAGCGTTATCGACCGATACGATGCCGGGAACTACGGAAGCCGTCAGTTTCGGATAGACCTCGGACGGAACCTTGTAAGAATAAGTAAGCACGACCCGGCGCTGAACCTCCCCCAAACCCTCCGGGAACTGTTTGGAGGGCGGTCGCGGCGGCCTCTCTGATAATAATAATAATAAGGGGAATAAGTAATCTATGTAATAGCTATAATGCTCTGAATAGGATAAAGGGGAATATAATAACGCGAAACTGCGTGAACGCTGTATTTACGCCTTTTGATAATCTCGCTCTCGCCTAATAGGGAAACCTTCGGATATTATTTCGCGCCGCGCCCCGTCAGGCTCCTCGACGTTCTATAATACGCGCCCTCGGCCAGCTCTCCCGGCGTTCTCCGCGGTGCTGTTGTAGATGCCGATTTCTACGCGCCTGCCGCCTCGAAGGAGATTTACCCGCCCGAAATAAACGCCTCTTAAAAATCGCTGTTTTCGGCCTTGTAGGCGAAGCTCTAATTATTGGCGCTCGGAGTATCTTAGACGGGTCTTTGTATTGGCGAAATACCTAAATACGAAAGTATATTATTTCGAGCCGCGGCGCGGTGTGTTGTTGGAGATTGACCGTTATCTGCCAGCCTGCCTATGCCTACTTTTGGCGCGATGCCGTGGCGTGAAAACGGGAAACTCTTGGAGAGGTCGATTTTAGGTCTTGTAAGCCTCCGGCGAACTACTTGCCCGGTAGGATATGGAAACGCTTGGAGATCGTCCCTTTTGTCGTTGTATGGACGGCTGCCGCTGACGTGGAGGAACCGACGGTACTATTGGAGCCTACCCAGCGATCCGGTCGAATAGCGGGTATAATAGTGCGCTATTGAAAGCGTGATTTATTATTTACTTATTATAAAGGTGGTATTATTTTGTTGAAAAACCCGAAGAGAAATTTAGTAAAGAATCTTGGCGGAATCTCTCTATTGGCGGTAAAATTTTAGTAGTATTTTGATTCTTTGGAAGTTAATCGTTTGGAGAAGCTGCGCCCCTATTTGCGCCCCTGTGAATGAAAGAGGGCTTCTTAATCGCTGTAAATTAGCTAATTAGAAGCCCTCTTTGAGGTCTGAAGCGGACGCCATAAATTCGAATCTAATTTTACCGATTTTAATTTTATTTTATCTATATATCAATATTTTACAGCCGTTTTTCATCAACTGAGAGGTCTGGAAGTTTTCGAAAATTCGGCCGATGCCGTACAAATGCCGTACAAATTTCCTATCTTTGTCCCGAAGATAAAACCCAACCGTATGGCTACTTTCTCCTACCGCATCCGCACAACCCGCAAGGGAATCCTGACCAAGGTCCTCATCCGATTCAACGTCGATCGGCACACCTCGTTCTATGCCGATACCCAGTATCTGGTGCTCTCCGACGCCTGGGATGATAAAAAGCAGACGGTCAAGAGCCGCTTCACCTTTACCGACGATTTCACCGAGCAACAGGGACGCGAGCTGACCAAGAATCTCTCCGAACTGCGCAGCCACATCCTCGGAGAGATTGCCAAGGACCCCGAACACGCAATGACGAAGACGCGGCTGGAGAAGATCATCTACAGCTTCCACCACCCGCGCAGCCTCATCACCGGCCGCCGCGTCCGCAGCCGCGAATCGCTCGGCGACTACATCGTCCGCTTCACGCGCGAAATGGAGGAGGGCACCCGGCTGAACATCCACAAACTCCGCTACG
>UMHO01001413.1_pt1 | contig 46853 bp, 46 predicted proteins | sample 1965561 | NCBI WGS metagenome assembly UMHO01 (sample SAMEA4836102, study PRJEB28245) | human gut metagenome | biome: gut microbiome; material: fecal sample | place: Denmark | collected 2008 | reverse complement strand
TCACTATACATATACGAAACCAATAGGTAAAAATACAAAAAAACATAGAAAAAAAACATAAAAAAGTAGAAAAGCTTTGATATTTTATGGAACCAATCTTTATTAAAATCAAAACAGACATTCTATAAAGACTAAATTTTCATACTTTTGTTGTTCATCTTATCTTTCACCAAACATCTTTTAGATAAAAATAATCCCTACATTGGAAATCACTTACTGGGAAACTCAATCATATATAAAAAATGAGATTATCATTATTCTTTTCATACTATGTTTTCATTACAAATCCAAAATATAAATTAACTATAAACAATTCATAAAATACATGCAATCATAAAGAAGGAAATTATCCTCTGCTTTCAAAAAAAACTTGCAAAATGCAAGTTTAATAAGAGAACATTTCATAATACTCCATATCTTCTAATGGCGTAATATCTTCAATTGGATTATCATCCAAACGAAGTTCATATAAATGTTTTAATTTTTTTAAAGGTGTAATATCTGTTACATAATTTCCTTTTAATGTTAAAGAACTTAAATATTCCATATTTGATAATGGTTCTAAATCCATTACCCCATTATGATCTAAACGAAGGGAACTGACTTTTGTTAATTCTTTTAAAGGTGTAATATCTGTAATCACATTATCATATAAATCAACCGTGGAAAGATTTACCAAACCTTTTAAAGGATCTAAATTCGAAATATTGTTGTATGCTAAACCTAGACATTCTAAATTCTTCATATCTTTTAATACGGAAATATCTTTTACATCATTTTTCCCAATATCCATCGTATTCATATGTTCGCATCCCTTTAATATATCAATATTTTTTATAACATTGTTATATACATTTAATTCCTCTAAATTCTTTGCATTTTTTAAGAAATCAATATTTTTTAAATAACATCCACTTGCCTTAAAGTAACGTAAATGTTTCATATCTTTTAATATCTCTACATGTTCCAAACGATTTTCAGATACATCAAGCTTTTCTAGATTTGTTAACCCTTTTAAACAGCGAAGATCTTTTAACCCTCCCTGTACTACACGTAAATCACGTAATTTTTTTAATTTCAACAAGAAAGAAAAATCTTTAATATTATCAAAAGAAAGATCCAATACTTCAAGGTTTTCAAACTCTTCCAGTAAAGAACAATCCGTTATATACTGATTATTTGATAAATTTAAACTACGCAATGTTTTTTTCATATACAGCAATGGTGACAAATCTGAAAATAAATTTGTAGATAAATCCAATACTTCTATATGTTTCAAATAATTTAAATCCGCAATATCGTATAACCACATTTTATTCATATGTAGTTCTTTAAGGTTTGGTAAAGTACCTAATATACTTAATGGAAAAGGTCCATTTTCAATTCCTACATATAGTTTTTCCAGTTTCTTTACACTCTCTAAGTATACTAAATTATCTACTTTGCAGCGTTCTAGATTTAATTCTTCCAAATTGATGGTACCAGCCAGGGCACTGATATCCATCGTATATAAATTATTTCTTGATAAGTCTAAACGTTTTAATTGACGATATTCTCTCAACGCCTGAATATCACGAAGCATATTTTTAGATAAGTTTAAATATTCTACTTCTTTTAAATCTTTAATCGGCTCCAAGTCTTCTATATGATTTCCACATAAATCTAAATAATTTAAATTTACAGCATGTTCTAATCCTTTCAAAGATACGATATCTGCATAGCGTGCAGATAAACTTGTTAGCTGAGACATAGCTTCTTTTGTAATTTCTTCTTCCTTTATATGCAAGCTTCTTGCGACTGCTTCTCTTAATTTTTCATCTTTTATAAGCATAAGACATACCTCCCTTATTACTATAGCTATTATACCGCAAAAATACTATTTACAAAACCGCTTTCATATTTTATTTATTGTTTTAAAAAATATTGCTTATTTATTATCTTCTCATTGACTTCCAAATCAAATCATGATACTGTAAAGACATAATAAAAAGCAATAATTATGAGTATTTCAAAATTCACACATTCTGGAATGTAATAATTATTAACTCAATATGTAACATATCCCGAACGTGAGAATTTCTACATATCTGAGAGCTTCTTATTAGCATTATAGGAGGTACCGTTAGTATGTGTACAGGTAAAGTAAAATGGTTTAATGCTGAAAAAGGATACGGATTCATTACTTCAGATGAAGGTAAAGATATCTTTGTTCATTATTCAAGCATCCAGGCTGATGGATTCCGCACTTTGGAAGAAGGTCAGAAAGTTACTTATGAAGTAGTTGAAAGTGATCGTGGTCAGCAGGCAAGCAACGTAACAGTTGTTGTAGAATAAACCAAAACATAAGAGACTTCGGTCTCTTTTTTTATGAAATCCTATATGATAAAATAAGATAAAGGATGATAAAGATATGAATCGAATACATTTTGTACAGCAATGCGTTGATAGAGAAATCGAAAAACTACATAACAGTGAACTAAAAAAACTTGCTTACATCCATACCTATGGAGTTTTTCAACTGGCAGCTTTATTAGCACAAATGCGTCACATAGATATAGAACTTGCCTCCATTTGTGCTTTACTGCATGACATTAGTCAGTATAGTGAAAATGCAGCAAGAAAAGAACATGCGAATAAAAGCAGCAATTATGCTAAGAAACTATTAAGTGAGTCATCTTTCTTTACAGATGAAGAAATACAGCAAATATGCCATTGCATTTCTGTACACAGCAATAAACAAAATCATAATGATGGAGCACTTTGTGAACTGTTAAAAGATGCTGATGTGTTTCAGAGATTTCTTTATGATCCATCAACTCCTTTAGAAAGAAATCATCAATTACGTGTGGTTTCGATACTAAAAGAGTTAAAACTGAATAAAGGAGAATAACCTATGGAATTTTATGAAATGCTGATGGAATCTAAATCGTATTTAGAAGAACATACTTCTTATCGCCCTGAATTAGGTATGATTTTAGGAAGCGGTTTAGGAAATATTGGTGAATTACTAGAAGAAAAACAAATTATAAATTATGCAGACATTCCTCATTTTCCAAAAGGAAATGTTGCAGGACACAAAGGAAACTTCCTTTTTGGAAAATTAAAAGGAAAACAAGTTTGTATCATGCAGGGACGTTTTCATTATTTTGAAGGATTAAGCATGAAAGAAATTACGTATCCTATCTATGTTATGAAACAGCTAGGTATTAAAAACTTAATCGTAACAAATGCCTGTGGCTGTATCAATACAAATTTTAAAGTGGGAGATTTGATGTTAATTGAAGATTTTGTATCATTAGTCAGTGTAAACCCACTAATTGGAGCAAACGATGATCGACTAGGACCTCGTTTCCCTGACATGTCACAACCTTTCTCTTTCTCCTTTATGGATCTAGCAAAAAAATGTGCATATGCAAATAACATTTCTTTTAGAGAAGGTGTTTATGCCTTTTTCCAGGGACCTTATTATGAGACAAGAGCAGAAATCAGGGCAATCCGTACATTAGGAGCTGATGCTGTAGGTATGTCTACCGTTCCAGAAACCATTGTTGCAAATTATTTGGGAATGAAGGTTTTAGGTATTGCCTGTCTAACAAACATGGCAACTGGTTTACGTGTAGGAAATCACTCCCATGAAGAAGTATTGCAGATAGCAAATCAATCCAGTGAAAAACTATCCACATGGCTTCTTCACATTATAGAGGAATTATAAAAACTTGTACAAATTTACGTACAAGTTTTTTTATTTCTATTCCCCTTTTAAAATTACAAATGTTCTTTATATGTTTGAAGCATTTTATTGATTTCATCTGCCTGTAACTTGTTTTTTTGTGTTAAATAATAATATAATAACACATATATAAAAGTATAAATAATCGTATACGTTACCAATGAATGAATCGAAAAAGACATGATGTTGGCAAGATAAAAAACAAGAAAACTTGAAATAAATGTAGCTGTAAAATTTACGATATGATACATCATGTTGGATTTAAAATCCCATCTGCTGATAAAGAAATTTATACATTGTACAACGCATACTACCAGTAAAAATAACAAAATCATCTGCCAAAACATTTTATTCTCACTTCCTGAATCGGCTTGAAAACAATTAAATAAAGAAGTAAAAAGCATAACTAAAGTAAATACGACACATGTGGAAGAAATATATCTGTAAATTGTATTTTTCATCATCTTACACCTCACTGTTCCTCAAATACTCTTTTAAATCCTGAATATAATTTCTAGAAATAAGTAAAGATTCTCCATTTGTCAAAGTAGCTTTTAATCGATGATTCGCATAGGGTTTTACATAATTCAAATAACGCACATTCAATAAGGTTGTTTTTGAAATACGCAGAAAACTTGTTGTTTTCAATTCTTCTTCTAACTTCGTCAATGTTCCTTTATAACAGTACACTTCTTGTTCACTATATAAAAACGTTTTGCGATCGACTGTTTCTGCATACATAATATCATTTACATCCACCTGTACGATTCCTTCCTTTATTTGTGCTTCGATTCGCATTCCAAATTGTTGAATCATAGAAGCAAGTTTATGGATTCGTGATGTTTTACGTCTGCATTGTATCTTTACTATTTCTTCTGTATAACTTACATTTTCATCTATCTCTATTTTCATATAACCTCCCCTTCTACAAAAGTACTTTTGTTATCTATGTTATATAAAATTAAAGACAGCTTTACAACCCTTATTGTATCAGCTGCCTTATTTTGCCACTAAAATACCCTTTTCAACTTCATTTCCATTATCAATACCTTAAAGAATATGTTCAAAAAAAACCATTAAGTATAATTCTATATAAAACAAAAACAATAAGAATATACATAGATAAATATAAATAAGTCGATAAATTTATTGACATTTTTATTGATAAATCATATATTATAAATAAAGAGGTGAATGCCATGAATATGATTAGAACAATTTTAGAAAGTACTGTTCCAATTTCACAATTTAATCGCGGAATGGCTGGTAAAATTTTTGATGAAGTCAAAAAACATGGTGCTAAAATTGTTATGAAAAATAATGAACCTGAATGTGTTCTTTTGTCACCAGAAGATTATATTGCTTTAATTGATCAGGTCAATGATGCAAAACTTCTACTTTTAGCTAATGAAAGAATGGAAAAATATGATGCAAACAAACTTGTGTCACATGAAGATGTTATGAAAAGATATGGAATTACAGCTTCTGATTTAGAAGATTGTGATGATATTGAGTTCGAATAATGTGGGATGTTAAATATTTACCAGAAGCACTTGATGACTTGGATGAACTTGATGGAAGTCAAAGAAAATTAGTATTAAAATCAATCGAAAAAGTGAGAAAGAATCCATTATCACAACAAGAGGGTGGTTATGGAAAATTGCTTGGGAAAAAAGGAAATACGGATTTAACTGGGTTCTTGAAAATCAAATTAAGAGCATCTGGACTAAGGTTGGTATATAAAGTCATTAAGCAAGAAGATAGAATGTTAATTGTGGTTATTGGAGCTAGAGAAGATGAAGAAGTTTATTCTATAGCAGAAAAACGTATCAAGAAGAATGATTTATAGAGTTATTTCTACATGTATAAACTTATTGATAGGAGGAAATTTGCTTAAGTTTCCTCTTTTGTTTTGGGTTATAATATCTCCTGCGTATGAAATAATTTTTCTGATACATTGATTCTAACTAATAAAAATCTATCTTATCCAATACTATATTCCTCTTCATCGATGGATACTACCTGTTAAAGTTGATAATGCCTACTGCAAATCCTTTAACAAACTTTCCACAACAGCAAAAGATGTATTCCTTCTAACCATTGAAGAAATACATCTTTTGCTTGTCGCATGTAGTATCACATGCATCTTCTTAAAGCATAATTTTTTTTAGGAAAAGGAAAAAGTCAGTTTCTTTCTTTTAAAGATCACTGCTTTTTATTGGAGGACAGAGTTTTATCTCCCTGTCTGTCTATATCTTATACCTTTTTTATAAAATATTTTTTACAATTCTGTTATGTTCTTGTTACAAATCTGTTTTATCCTTCACTAACGATTGATTTCTGTTTAAATCGAGTAATAAAAAGTTCAAATGCTAGTGCAGCAAGTATAATCATTAAAATACAAGCACCCATGAATGCATAATTCCCTTCACGTCCACATTTATTGATTAATGAACCAATGGTACCAGGCACACCAACTGCTGGACCGATGACAACTGCAGCCGCAAAGTTCATTTCGCTTCGCATCGCAATCCATGACAGCAACCTTGTAAAAGAAGATGGAAGTACCGCATTAATTACGATCTGCCACCAGCTTGCTCCAGTTGCGCGCAATGCCTCCAATGTCCCATCATTCACTTCTTCAAACGCTTCGGAATACGATTTAATAAAATATGCCACACTGTGAAAACACATACCTACAAGTGCAGTCGTTGCTGTTAATCCAAAACCGGATACAAATAACAATACCCAGATAATCGTAGGAACTGCTCGGATAAACCCGGCAAACCCGCGTATGATCGTACAAAGAATTGGATTCGATAAATTTCTTGCGGAAAATAATCCTAAAAATAAACCAATCACAATCGATACAATCGTTGTCACAATCGATAAGAGAAGTGTATTAAGTAACGTAGAAAAGATTTTTATCCAGTTTTCTAAAGGCACACTTGTAATTGCGAAAAACTGTCCAACAAATTTTTGTACTAAGTCAAGACGTACCTGATCCCATTTATATTCACACATAAAGCATACAAAATAGACAAATGCCGCAAGAAATATAAACAAGGTTCCCCAAATATATTTCTGACTATGATCTTTTTTCTTTATTTTATATTTCTTCTTGCCTCTTTCTAATGAAATAGAGGGCGTTTTTTCCAATACTGTTTCCATTATAATATCCTCTTTCTAATTTGTGTTGAAATCTGATCGGTAGCAATTACCACAATCACCACCAGTAAAATACTTGTACATAACAGCTGATATTTCATAAACCCTTTATAGATGCCAATCAAATATCCTATACCGCCACCAGCAAGCATACCAACAATGGTTGCGGAACGTATATTATTCTCTGCTGCATACAAGCTCCATGAAAGTAAGGATGGTAACGTTTCAGGTAATACTGCATGAAAGATGATCTGCCAGTAACTTGCACCTGTGGACTGCAATGCTTCCATCGCATTGCGATTCGTTTCATCAATAGAATCGGCAAATGCTCTGGTAAGAAATCCATAAGAGATGATACACATAACAAGAAAGCCAAGAAATTCACCATACCATAAACAAGGAATCAAAATGATTGCCCATACAGCTTCCGGTATGTTTCTGGATAAAGAAGCTAAAGCACGTACCACATATTTTAAAACAAGATTGCTAGAGGTACTGGATGAAATACACAGTGCAGAGAAAAAAGCAAAAATCATACCGACAAATGCACCTGCGATAGAAATAATAATCGTTACCCATAACTGATAAAGCTGAGAAGATAATTCAGAAAAATCCATAGGAAGATATATGTCCATAAAACGAGAAACAGAACGATGAAAATCAGTAAAAATTCTAGACCATTCAATCCCTAGACGAAGCGTGCATATTTCTAAAATCAGCAATGTTCCTATTAGAATAATCGCATAGCGAATACGTTTCCTCTTTAAATATTTCATGCATATTCTCCTTCTGTTACCTGTTCAACCTTGGAAATCAGCTCCTGTACAGGAACACCATATATTTTCTCAATTACTGCATCATTTAACTCAGCAGGTGTACCTTCAAATACAATTTCTCCCTGATGCATTCCAATAATACGATCCGAATATCGAAGCGCAACATCCACCTGATGAAGATTGACGATACATGGAATCTTCATCTTTTTGGCAATCATATGTAAATGTTCCATAATAATTTTACTTGATTGAGGGTCTAAAGATGCAATCGGTTCATCACAAAGCAGAACTTTTGGATCTTGTAAAAGCGCTCTTGCGATTCCCACACGCTGTTTCTGTCCTCCAGATAAATCCGAACATCTGGTATACAAGCGATCGGATAATCCAAGCATATCCAAAAGCTGTACTGCTTTTTCTACATCTTCTTCCTTATACATACCTAATGCACTTTTCCATGTACTGTAAGATGCCAGCTTTCCATGTAAAACATTTTCCAAAACATTTAAACGATATACCAGATTATAATGTTGAAAAATCATTCCGATATTTTTTCGTATTTCTTTAATTTCTTTTTTATCGGCTTTTGTAACATCCATACCCATAAATTGAATTTCTCCCTGTGTTGTATCAATCATACGATTGATACAGCGAAGCAAGGTACTTTTTCCGCTTCCACTAGGTCCAATAATAGAAATCAGTTCTCCTTCATATAAAGAGAAACTTGCATCTTTTAATGCCTTTACACCATTGTCATATGTCTTTGCTACGTGTTTTAACTCTAAAACTTTTTCCACTTGCAATTCCTCCTGCCTGTAAAAGGAAGCTCTGCATTGCAGAGCTATCATTTATCAAATTTGCTTTTTTATTGCTTACTGATCTTTATACATATCGATGATGAATTTATAATGATCGACATCTGTCTTAAAGAACTTGTAGTTTGATGGATCATCTTCTGCTTCAAAGAAGAAACCGCCATCTTTATTAAAGAAGTTTTTATTGATTGCGTTTTCTGAAGTCAGATTTGTAAAGTGTTCTACCAGTTTATCAATTGTTTCCTGATCCATATAATCTTTATTTACCCACATTGGTCCATTTGGTACAAAAGATTGTGAAATTACATATAAATCATCTTTGTATTTATCCCCATACGTACAGCAGTAAGCACCTGCATATACTTTATCGTTCGCAATCAGTTCTACAGAACCCTGATGATCTCCTCCATACTGCACTTCAGAGAAGAAACCGCCTTCTTTGTTTGTCTTTGTTGTAATCTGATCTTTGCTAGTTAATTCTTTTGTTCCATCTGGTCCATACAACTTCCAGAAAGTTGTTGTTGGTACGACACATCCACTTGTAGATGTACTAGATACAAAAGAGAAGGATTTTCCTTTTAACTGTGCAATTTTTTCTTCTTCACTTTTTCCTTCAAAATCGGCTTTATGTTTGATATTTGTACCAATATAAGCATTGTATCCTGATTTTTCTGGATCTCCTTGTGGTCCATAAGATAAAATTGGCACTACATTTTCATTTTGCATATACGCAGAAGTAAATGTTGCCCCACTTTCCCACGCGATATCTGCGGTTCCTGTTAAGATTGCTTCCGCAACCGCATTGTAATCATCTAGTGGTGTTACTTTTACTTCGACACCATCTCCCAATGCTGCCTGCACTTCCTCTTTCAACATGTCATAAGCAGCTTCACTTGCCTGTGAATCTGTTTCATTAGGCAAAAATGCAATCGTAATTTCTTCTTTTGCTTTCCCTTCACTGCAGCCAGTCATAACCCCAAGTCCTAACATGGCTACCATACATAAACGCATTAGTTTTTTCATAATTTCCTCCATTTAACTTTCTTTGTTTACATGCATATTATAGAAAATAAAACTGATGCTTTTGTTTTAACGCTGTAAAATAAACGTTAACAAAATGACAAGGAAACTATAGATTCTTAACATTTGTATGTATCCATTTTGCTAGTTCTTCCATCGTTTTGTCTTCTGGTTTTTCTAATACAGATACTACATTTCCATCTTCTATATAGTACAGTGTCGGTGTTTGTGTTAATTGTGGAAAAAAACTCTGTATTTGTTTTGTATCATGTTCCTGTGCAAGATTTATTTCATAAATTGTCTCTTTATGTGTTTTTAAATAGCTGCTTTTTATTGCTTGAAATTGTTTACAGGAATCACATCCACTTTGCGTAAACAAAAGTAAAAAATCATCTTTCTGCTGTATTTTTTCATATCCCTGTTTCCATGTCATCATGATGGTTTCTCCTTGATATGTATTTTTCTGACAGCCACAGCATAATACCAGAAGAAACACTGCGATTATTTTTTTCATTCCTGCCTCCTGTGTAAAAAAATTCCGGATAAAACCGGAACGTTATTCTTGTATATATCGTTGTATCTCCTTCAACAAGGAAGTGCAGCTGCAAAAGATTGCCTCTGTTTTTTCCATTGTGAAAAAATCATTTCGTATCTGCCATGTTCCATTTACCTCTTTCAACAGGATACAGGCTGCTGCATAATCCCAGCATTTTACATGAGAAGAAAGCGATGCCTGCAATTTTCCTTGTGCTATATGTGCAATTGTCAAAGATGCACATCCTAACGCACGATGTCCCCTGCTTTCTTTTTGTATAGAAAGCATATCTGCATGCTTCTTTGTGAAATCTAAAATACTTCCATAACTGCAATCCCATACACTTTCTGATAATGTTACCTCTGATAAAGGCAGAAGTTTTTGTGAGTTGCAGAATGCTCCTTTTCCTGTATAGGCATGAAACATTTCTTCTTTCATCACATCATAAACAATGCCAAAAACAGGTTGTTTCTTTACATAAAAAGCAAGTGAAACTGCAAAATTTTCGTGAGAAGATACATAATTGGTCGTTCCATCAATGGGATCTAATATCCACATGTAATCTCCCATCTGATGCTGGGCTTCCTCATTCACCACAATAGATCCTTCTACCAGTTTCATCAGCGATGCACTCAATACATTTCCTATATAGGTATCCATATCGCTAACTAGATCCTGTTTTCCAGTTTTATAATTCAAATGGGTATACGTTTTTGTTTTTAAGATATTTCCACATTCCTTTACAAGTTTTCTTGCCTGTTCATAAACTTCATAATACATGCTTCTACATCTCCTTCCCACATCAAAGGATTGCTGTTGCCAATTTCTGGTTCCTTGCCATATTTCCCATGACAATCACTTCCTCCAACCTCCAGCAATTGATTTGCCAATGCAAAACAATGACTGTATCGAATCGCATCTTCACTTTGAGAACTATGCCATGTTTCAATACCATCCACACCCAGTCGAATAAAATGACTAATCAATGCTTCTACACGGCTTAATCTTGGATGTGCAAGGATGGCAACTCCCTGATCTTGATGAATGGCTTCTATCACATCTTCTACTTTTGGATATTCTTTTTTATGCATGCAGATTCCCTTATTTTTAAACAGCTGATGGTATTCCTCCCCATAAATTTCCGTTGCATAGCCATGATCGATCAACACCTGCATAATATGCTGTTTATAAACAGAAGTGGAAGGTTCTGCTTTTCTTTTTACTTCTTCCCAAGTGATATCATAACCATTTTCAATCAGCTGTTTTACCTGCCATTTCGCAATTTTTTCCATGTTTTTTAAGGTATATCCGCAAAGTTTTTCAATATGCACTCTTTCTTTCATCCCATATGCCAATATATGCACATCTTTTCCATGAAGATCATCATGGGCACTGATTTCAATTCCCATGAGAAGTCCTTTGGGCCATGTTGACAAGTTGTCATATGCCGCAAAGGTATCATGGTCACAAATAGAATACCATGTTAACTGTTTTCTTTGTGCTTCTTTTATAATGTCTTCAACGGAATAGCTTCCATCAGAATACGTACTGTGAATGTGTAAATCGATTTGATTCATGAAAGCATTCCTTTCTGCATATTAAATTCTCGATCACATAGTCCTTCCATAAATTCTAAATCATGAAAAATTCCAAGCATGGTCGTACCTTCTTTTTTTAGCTGTTCAATTAAATCTCGAACTTTTTCCTTACTTGCATTATCAAGACTTGCCGTTGGCTCATCTAATAATAACAGACGTGGTTTTTTTACCATGGCCGCCGCAATGTTCAAACGCAGTTTTTCTCCTCCGGAAAACGTATTTGGATACACATCCCATAACGCCTTATCCAAATCAAAGTGCTCCAGCATTTGAATTGCTTTTTTCTGGGCACTTTCTCTGTCTTCTCCCATTTCCATAACCGCATTTTCAATGACTTCTCTTGCGGTTGTTCGCGGCATGATATGCAGAAACTGGGATACATATCCAATCTCATGTTTTCGTATCCAAAGAATCTGACGCTCACTTGCCGTACATAAATCAATTTCTCCAAAACGCTCACTTTGATATAAAATGGTTCCTTTTTGTGGAAGGTTTGTACGATATATACCCTTTAAGATCGTAGATTTTCCACTGCCGCTTCGTCCCGTAATACCGATAAATTCTCCTTTTTTTAAATTTAGCGATATATTTTGACAAGCTTGAATTTCTTTTTTATTTAAATGCATCTGAAAGTTTTTTGATAATCCTTCAATTTCCAGCAGGTTTTCTTTATTTTTCATTATTTCCTCCATATTTTCGTAAAAACGCATGTATATCCATTCGAAAATCCATCCAGTTTTGACGAATTTTTTCATCTTCCCAATCCCACCATTTTAATGTTTCTAATTGTTCGATAATTTCCTGTGGAAAACGAAAGCGTAGCACTTTGGCAGGCACTCCCGCTACAATTGCATAGGGTGGTACATCTTTGGTCACAACTGCATTACTTCCCACAACAGCGCCATTCCCAATCTGAACACCTGCCTGTATGACCGCTCCATGTCCAATCCAGACATCATGTCCAATGCTTGTTATCTTTGCACAGCGTTCTTCAAAAAACAAAGTATCGTTTTCCTCTGCCATCTGATACATTTTGCTGCGATAGGTAAAATGATGCGTTGTCGGCCTTTGCAGTGGATGCTGCGTTGCGCCAATGCGTGCACTTCGTGCAATATCACAAAACTTTCCGATGTTTGCATTTTGAATCATTCCATATGGTTCACAATAGGAATAATCTCCTAAAGTAGAGTTTTCAATCACACTATCATGCCCGACTTTGCACCAGTTTCCAAAACTGGTATTGCTAACTTCACATCTTTCTTCAATCGTAACTTCCGGTGTTAATTCCATAACCTGCTCCTCCTACATACGATAATGATTTCTTTGGGTCAACTGTCCATCTACAAATACATGGGTAATGGCAGGAAGTCCATTTGGCAGCTTCATGATAATCAGCAAATCTGCCTTTTTATTTTTTTCAATAGAACCGCAAATATGATCGATTTGTGCAGCACGTGCTGGCTGAATCGTTACCTTTGCAATCATATCTTCCAGTTTTTGTCCGTATTCTTCCATTTTAAACACAGAATGCAAAAGGGAAGCCGGATAATAATCTGAACATAAAATATCTGCACAGCCTGCTTCGATGGCATCTCTTGCGGACATATTTCCTGAATGAGAACCGCCAAGAAGAATATTAGGTGCACCAACAACGGTATACATACCACGTTTTTTTGCTTCTTTTGCTACCTCTAACGTAATTGGAAATTCAGAAATCGTTGCCCCAAAACTCTGTACAACATCTAACTTTTCTATCGTATCATCGTCATGAGAAGCAACCGCAATTTCCTTTTCTTTTGCTAAATCTGATGCACATCGAATCGCATCCATCGTTAATTTCTGCGTATTCATTTTCTCTTTCAGCATTTCTTCAATTTCTTCTTCACTTCGTGTTCCCTTATCATCAACAAGATAGGTTTTCTTATATATTTCCAAATCTCGATACTGTCCCTGTCCAGGGGTATGATCCATAAAAGAAAGAAGATGCACATACCCTTTTTTTAAGTATTCCATCATAAGAGGAAACTGTGTAAAATTATCAATTTCAAAACGCATGTGGAAACGATTATGAATCAAGTGAAGCTGTGAATGACTTTCTTCAATAATTTCGACCAGTTTTTTCACATTTTCTGGATTGCGCATAGGAGTTCCAAGTTCATTATCCAGCATACTTACGGAATGAAACATTGTCGTTATCCCATGACTGCAGCATTCTTTTTCAAATTCATACACCGCCAGCTGCATATCCATCACACTTGTTTTTCTAGGGGCAGCCATTTTTTCAATATAATCGGAATGAATATCAATAAACCCCGGTGTTATATATCCTCCACAAGCATCAAAGACTTCCTCTACATGCAAATCATCCGCCACATCTTCCTTTATGATGTCTTTGATACGATCATGTTCAATGACTAATGCATAACCTTCTAAAATTTCATGTTCCAGTACAATTTTTCCTCTTCGAATAAGTTTCATAACCCATCTCCTTTACAACAATGAATATACAAGCTGCTGTGTATATGGATGCTGCGGATCTTCCATAATTTGATCCGTTAATCCCTGTTCAATAATTTTTCCATCCAGCATAACGATCGTACGATCTGCCAGCATGCGAATAACACCAAGATCATGCGATACCACGATCATACTCACTCCTAGTTCACGCTGAATCTGCTTGATCAAATCCAATACATTTGCCTGTACAGATAAATCCAGTCCGGTCGTCACTTCATCTAACAATAAAACAGGCGGTCGATTGCTTAATGCCTTGGCAATCTGTACACGCTGCTGCATCCCTCCAGAAAAAGTAGATGGTGCATCTTTTCTTCTTCGATATGGAATTTTTACTTTATCCAAAAGCTGAACTCCTCTTTCTTCCATGGTTCCTACATTTCGCTCACCAGCTGCCAATAGTTTTTCCGCAATGTTTCCAATACTTGAAAAATCCATTTTCAATCCCAGGTATGGATTTTGATAAACCATCCCCATAACATAATTTCGAATATAACGCTTCTGCTGTGATGTTTCTTCAAAAATATTTACTTTCCCCTCTTTATAGGTGGAAAGATAAGCAGCCCCGGAAGTAATATCCTGATCAAAATACAAACATTTCATCATGGTTGATTTTCCACTTCCACTCTCCCCAACAACACCTAGAATTTCACCATCATATACATCAAAACTAATATCGCGCAAAGCATACACTGTTCCACAATGCGGACAATAATTCCCTTGCAGTTCTTCTTCCTTTCCAATACAGTGTATACATCCATTTCCAAACTGTTTTCGTAAGTTTTTTACCTGCATGAGCGGCTTTTCAAATTCCATTATTTACACTCTCCCCTCTGTGCATTTCTTCTTTTTAAACAATAGCTTGTATCGTTGCACTGATAGCTGACACTGCCATCTTCCTCATGGATGATTTCATCAAGAAATACATGTTCTGCACCACATAATGCACAAGTTTTTCCATGAAACTGTTCTGCTTCAAATGGGTAGTCTTCAAAATCCAAAGATACAATAGAAGTATAAGGAGGAACTGCATAGATTTTCTTTTCACGTCCGGCCCCTAAAAGAATGAGCGATTTGCTTTGATGCATTTTTGGATTATCAAATTTAGGAATTGGAGAAGGTGCCATGACATAGCGATCATTTACCATTACAGGATGATCTGCCCCTGTTGTCATCGATCCATATTTCATGATTTGTTCAAACAGCAGCAGCCATGCTCCTGTATATTCTTTTTCCGCATGATACTGTTTTGTTTTTCTTTCACTTGGTTCATATTCACGTAAAGGTTCCGGTTCTGGTACCTGCAGTACTAAAATCTGATCCTCTCTAAGAGGAACTTCAGGGATGCGATGCCGCGATTGAATTAAAGAAGCTTCCTCTGTATCCCTTACGATATCTACATCGGTTGTAGCGCTAATTAAGTTTTTGATACTAACCGCATTCACACTTTCATCACTTCCCTGATCAATCACTTTTACATGATCTCCATGTCCACATAAGGATAATGTCAGCTGTAAGCCTCCTGTTCCCCAGCCTCTTGCGATAGGAAGTTCTCTAGACGCAAAAGGAACTTGATAGCCGGGAATACAGATTGCTTTTAGTGTTGCCCTTCGAATTTCTCGTTTGCTTCCTTCATCAAAAAAGGCATAATGATAGTGCTGTTTCATTGCGTTTTCCTCTCTTTCGTTTTACGAATACTGTTTAATTTTGACTGGAAGGTTACATAATGTGGAAGTTTTAAATGGGAAATAAAGCCAGTTGCCTCCACCGAATCAATATGATACAAAACAAACTCTTCATCATTTATCGCATATTTCTTATCTTCACTTTCTAAACAGCGATCCAAAATACTCATCGCAATTGCCTTGGATTCATTTTGCCCCAATGCAATTCCATAGCCAACTTGAAATTCCAGCTGCGATTCTCCATTTTGATTTGTAATCGTATGTGGTATTAAACTTTCCACTTCACTTACACGAATATCCCCAATATAATAACTTTCTTCCTCATCCTGTGGATTCATAGGATCTGCCACATAGATTCCTAGATTTCCTACACGAAGCTCTCCTACGGTTGGATGTACACTTCCATACCCTCTTAAAGAAGCATACCCAAGAGAAATAAGTGTCTGTGTCATTCCACGTGTTAATATCTGCAAGCGTTCACTTCGCACAGTAGGAAATGTCAAAATTTCTTTTGTCACATCTTTTGGAGGAGTATCGTTATTTTCTATTTTCTCTAGTAAACCTTCTTTTCGTAAATAATCACTTACTTTGGGAAGAAACAAGTCACTGCTTCCCTGTTTTTTTTCTGCTTCTTCAAAATGCGCCAGCATTTCTTCCAGCGCTTCTTCTTTTTCTAAAAGAAGATCAAAATCAAGCAGACGATGCTTATAATCAAAACAGGAACCTAAGATTTGTCCTCCTGGAATATCTTTAAAAGCGGCAGATATCCTTCTTTCAATACGCATATCATCACTTTCCACTGTCAGTGAATAATAATTTCTAGGCAAAGTAGAACGATAAGCACGCATTAAGAATACCGCTTCTTCTAAAGAGCCTTCCCCTTGTTTGATGGCTAGAGAAGCAAGCTGAGGAGAGTATAAAAAGCTTTCACTCATGACCTGATCTACCAAAAGACGTTCTCCACTCTGAATATCTTCTACATCTAAAACATGACCACCTTTTAAGCGTTCTAATTTTAATCGCTCAATACTTTCTTCAATCGCTTCTTTTCCACCTTTTACCGCTACATATGCCATAGATTATCTCCTTTCAATCTGTGTCGTTCTTGGAAGTGATACACAATTTCCTTCCTTATCCACAAAAAGCAAATCCACACCTAATGGAAACTCTGCATTTTTTTCCTGTCGAGAAGATATCCATGCATCATTTCCCTCAACCCCAAGATACGTTTGTCCCTGAATTCCAGGACCTTTCAAACACAAATTCCCATCTTTTCGCAATTTCTCACATTCTACAATGATCGTTGCCCCATGCTGTGGATTTTCCAATGTACCCATTGCACTGTTCGAAATAACACCTGCCAGCTTATCAAAACTATCCAGTGTAACAAATACAAAGGATGCATCTTTTATTTCCTTTTGCACACTGTAAGTTAATCTAGAAAAACGCTGTGCCAGCTTCATCGATGTACTTTCCATATAAAAAGAAGTATCCGCATCCAGCAGCATATACATCATGATCTGCATTGCATTTCCACATTCCATCTGATACGTACAATGTTTCATTTCTTCTTGTAAAGATTCTATTTTCCCAGGATAAGAAAATGTATTTAACACTTTCCTGTATGCCTTTTGAATATCATGTACCTGATTCAACTCCATAAGTATTCCTCCTATACATCCATCGTCTCGAAGTTTACTTTTGTCTTTTCAATTCCTTCTCTTCGAATACGCATTTCTTCTTCCTGCTGTTTTGCTTTCTTTCTTAATTCTTCTTCTAATTCTTTAACACCTGGAAGCTGTGCACGAAATGCGGCATCTATCACTGCCAATGCATATGCTTTTTCTTCCTCTATTCCCTGTATCATTCCAATGCCAATAACCCCATTGCATTCTACACGAGCCTCGCTAATCAACACTTCACATAAATAAAATAAAGATTTCTGCGCACTTTCTCTCATTTTTACCATTGTCAAAGACTGGGATGGTTTTTCTAATACCTGATAGGGTGCTTCTTTATCAAATCGATCTGCCCATGCCTGTAAAAATTCTTTTTCACAATGAACCAGAATTTTTGTTCGCTCTTTTCTTTTCATAGCTTCCTCCTTTTGAGACAGATTCAGTATACCTTTCTGTTTCTTTTCATTTGTTAAGTCAAAGTAAATAAAAAGTTAAAATAATGCCAAGAAATTTTTTATCAGAAATATGTCCAATCTTTAACCATTTATTAACTTTCTATTTTTAAATACATAGTTTAATAAGAGTATAAGAAAGGGGCTTTTGTTTATGAATAAAATCATAATCGTTGCTGATGACCTGCATCAGTCAAAAGGGGTTTGTTATGACTTGATAAAAGGAGGAATGGAACCAGAACTATGTTCTCTTTCTGAATTTCTATCCCATGCAGACAACATACAGAGTTCTACTTTTGTATTGGATATAACTGATCAAAATCTACAAAAAAAAGAAACACTTCTCCCCTTTAAAAAAATAAGTGAAACCTGTTTGTTTTTTGTATTATCCTATGTAAGTGATGAATGTGCAAAACTAGAAGCATTTTCTGCCGGTGCAGATGATTATATAGAAAAACCCTACCACCCCAAAGAACTAACCCTTCGTATTCGAAATCAGATGAAACGCATTGAAAAGCAACAAGACCCTGTTAGCACAAAAGACTCCCAAGTATTTCTAAATATTTATATAGATGAAAAAACTCGAACTGTAAAAATCAATTCCAAACCACTCTTACTGACAAAAAAAGAATTTGAACTTTTAAACTTCTTTTTAAAAAACCGAAACAGAGTTTTATCCAGAGAATACATTCAGGAATCCTTATGGAAAGATGAATATCCAAAACAGTCTCGTATTGTAGATGTTCATACACACAATCTTCGCACAAAACTAAAAAACAACTGTGCGAATGCGACAATTGGTTCCAGACGTGGTATTGGCTATATTCTTGAAAAGAAAAAGTAGATTAAAAAAAACCTCAACGACGAGGTTTTTTTACGTTAGTAATATAATCAAAAGCGAGCATTCGGAAGAATTTTCTTCAATACATACCCCTCACGAACTCCATATTTACTAATTTGCATCTTTTTACATCCATAATAGTTCGCTGTACTATATAAAATTAAAAGTCCTGGAAAAAACGTATGAATACGTTCCGGTTCACATCGTAAAATGATACGAATCGCATCTTCCCTGTTTAAGTAAGTAATCAATTCCTGCAGTTTTTCACAGGGAATCTCTTCCTTTGTACTTTCAATCATATGCAAATCCTTTAACAGCGCTGCACATGCACGTGCACTTCCTCCAGCTGCCAGCATTGTTTCTGATGCGTATTCTTTGTTTGGATCTTTTTCCCTTAATTCCCTAAGCATAGCTTCTATAATTTCTTTTTGTTGTTTTTCATTTGGTAAAATTTCACTTACATATGTACGAAACAAACTTAAAGAACCACTGGAAATACTATATACATTATGCATTTGACAGTCTTGAAAAGAAACGATTTCTGTACTTCCTCCACCAACATCCAAAAAAAGTCCTTTTTGCAGTTTTGAATAAATAGATGCACCTTCAAAACTTAATCGTCCCTCGTCTTCTCCCGACAACACATGGACACGAATACCTGTTCGTTCAAATATTTTTTGTAATACCACAGTAGTATTCTTAATATTTCGTAAAGGCAATGTCGCAAAGACATGTAAAGAAGCAATATGCAAATGAGATAAAGTTAACTGAAAGTCATGCAGACAGCGACATAATATCTGAATCCCCTTTTCTGACATTTTTCCATCGTTAATATAAGATACGATACCTAATGTTTTCTTCTTGGAAAACAAAATATCAAACCCTTTATTTTCATATTGATACACATTCATACGAACACTATTTGCCCCTACATCAATAACACCAAAATTCATATATCTTCCAACCTTCTTTTCTATACAGCTATACTATACAGAAAAATCAAAAAAGTTTTGTTAAAAACATGTAAAAATGATACCAAAAAAACCAATGCGATCGCATTGGCTTTCTTTTGATTAAACGATTTTATTTTCACTTTCTGGATCAAAGAAGTGTACTTTACTTAAATCCATGGCAAGTTCTAATGTTTCATGTGCTTTTGCTTCTACACGTGCAGGAACTTTTGCCTTAATATCCTGTGTACCAAATTTACCATGCAGGATAAATTCATGTCCTAACAATTCTACTACTTCTACTTCATATTTAAAGTGTGCAGTTGGGTAGGTATCGGCTACGATCCCTTTTCCATGTAAATCTTCTGGACGAATACCCATTACAATATTTTTTCCTTCATATTCTTTTAATGCATCATGGAACATTTCAGGAAGTTCAATCCACTGATCATTAATGACAAAGCATCCACGATCAATTTTACCATTTAAGAAGTTTGTAGCTGGTGCTCCCAAGAATCCTGCAACAAACATATTGGCTGGATTGTTGTAGATTTCTCTTGGTGTACCAATCTGCTGAATATATCCACCCTTCATAACAACGATACGATCTGCCATTGTCATTGCTTCTGTTTGATCATGCGTTACATAAATAGAAGTGGCTCCAATTCTTTCATGCAATTTAATAATTTCACTACGCATTTGTACACGAAGTTTTGCATCCAGGTTACTTAAAGGTTCATCCATTAAGAATACTTTCGCATTACGAACGATTGCACGACCTAAAGCAACACGCTGTCTTTGTCCACCAGACAATGCTTTTGGTTTACGATCTAAATAATCTTCAATTTCCAAAATGCGTGCAGCTTCATGAACACGTTTATCAATTTCATCTTTTGGTACTTTTTTCAGCTGTAATCCAAATGCCATATTATCATATACACTCATATGAGGATACAATGCATAAGACTGGAATACCATTGCGATATCACGATCTTTAGGTTCTACATCATTCATTAGCTTTCCATCAATGTAAAATTCCCCAGCACTGATATCTTCCAATCCCGCAATCATACGAAGTGTTGTTGATTTTCCACATCCAGATGGACCAACAAATACAATAAATTCTTTATCTTTGATTTCCAGATTGAAATCAAAAACTGCCTGTACATTATTGTCATAAATTTTATCTATATGTTTTAGTGATAATTCTGCCATTTTAAAGCCCTCCTGTTATTTGTATTTTCTGTTGTAGATATACAACAGCGTCAGCAATCCCGCAAGTCCAACAATTTCAATTCCAAGATTTGTTAAACTAACGGTTCTTTGCGCAACAATGATCATTCCTAAAAACACAAAGAACAGGATTGCCATTATGATATTCTTAATTACATTACTTTCCATTCTCTATCACCATCCATCTGATTTCACCAGGTTCCAGTTTTGCCTCGACACTGTTTCCATCCCCGTCAAAAATACGAGTAACCTGTGGTTCATTGGTATTGTTTAAGATTGCATACATGTTATTTTCTGGATAAGCGTGTACTTCACAGTATAAATTATCTGCATACCATTTTTTGAAATCTTCTTCTTTATTTGCGGCATGATATAATGCACGAAGCAAGATTCTTGTATTTTGTGTACTATATGGAAGTCCTGCAATATAAACCCCACGACCTTTTCCATAGTCATGTGATGCCATATGCACTTCTCCATTGCCATAATCAATGATCTGTGTATCTTCATATAAAGCATAGATATTTTTCATACCTTCTCCATAGTCAAAATCTTCCACAACATCATCTGTAATAAAATGTTTTTCTACAGGTGTTGTAAAATATTTATCTGTATGAAGTGTAAATCCTAATTCTTTATCTACCCCAAGAACATCTGCCAGCTGGAAGAAGTGTCCACCATTTTCATATGCCGTTGGCTCACCGATACCAACAAAACCTCCTCCATTGTACACCCATTCACGTAACATGGAAACAAGTTTTTCATTCTTCCAAACTTCTCCACCAGAGAATGCGGTCATTGCATCCCCTGCATTGATAATAACATCAATATCACTTGGTATACCATTTTCTAAAACATCATCAAAACTGATAAAGGAAACATCTACACTTGCACCGGATAAAGATTCCAGCATTCCATTATAAGAATAAATCTGTTTACAATACAATCCATGGGCTACCATATAAGCATGCCAGCTTCTTAATTTTCCCCAGCTGTTTAAGATAGCTACTTTTAATCCGCAATATGGTTTTGCCTCATGAACACGATCATAAATATCACGGAATTCATCACAAACTTTTTCAATGTAATCCACAAATTTAGGGAATTTATAAGCTAGACTTGGATATCCTCCATAACCAATTCGATCAATTGGTTTACGCATGATAGCACGTCTTGCGCTTAACCAGTTATCAATTGCTTCAATGGTTGGATCATTTCCTTCATAGAATGTATCAGGGAAGAAATATGGAAGGAAACGTCCTTCATGATATTTCACACCTGGAATATCGGAAATCAAACGAAGCGTAGCTCCTCCACCAACACTTCCTACAACTGCATCTAAGCCAATGTTTTCAAAGTATTTTCCATAAGGTTCTGTACCAATCCAGTTATCCCCTAAAAACATCATCGCTTCTTTTCCAGCTTCATGAGCCAGATCCACTAACTCTTTTGCAGTTTCACTGACAAAGCGCTGCTGGAAATCAATATATTCTTTATATTCTTTTGAAGGAACACAGAAAGTAGAATTATAATACCCATTATCTACAAATACTTCTGGACGTAAACGATATCCATATTCCTTTTCAAATGCAAGAATCGCTTCTGTTGAAACACTTGCTCCATATCCACACCAGTCTACAAATTTTTCTTTTGCCAGTTTATTGAAAATCAATGTAAAGTGATAGAAGAAAGTCGTAAAACGAACTACATCACAACGTTTGTTTTCTTCTTTTTCTAACCATTCTTTTAAATAATCGACAACAAATTGACGAGAGTTTGGTTTTCTCACATCAAATGGAATTTCATGTGGTTTATCTTTCCAATCATTTGTAATATGATTATACATCTGTGTTGGATCCCATAAAATATAAGCTAAGAAAGATACCGTATATTCATGGAAAGCTTTTGCATCATGTACGACTACGACATTTTTCTTGCTGTCAACTTCCCAGTTTTTAGGATCAACAATTTCTCCTGTTGTTCGATCAATCACTTCCCACCACTCTTTTGGGTCATGATCATAATCTGGAGTTACCTGCTGATCAAAGTATTCTTCGTTAAACGCAATCTCTACTTCACTTCCTGTACATAGTGTATAGGCACTCATCAGATAAATCTGCTGACATTCATCCATATGCTTTTGCGCAAATTCATTGTGCCCTCTAGCCACGAAATATGTTGTATAAATTTTCGCATCTAAGGATTTGATATCATCATCTAATTTTGTACCATCACTATCACGAATGGCATCGGCTCCCCATCTGTCTAATAACTCCTGTGTTTCCTTTAAAAAGTTGGATTCACTAGGCAATGTAACACGTCCTGTTGTTTTTCCCATAAGTTTTCTCCTAATCTTTTAATCCACCAAGGCTCATACCTTGTGTTAATTTTTTCTGTACTAAAATATAAAGTATTAAAGTTGGTAACATTACAATTACTAAACCTGCATACATAACACCAAAGTTTGCCTGTGATTTAGAATCAGCCATTAAGTATTTTACCCCAACTGCAAGCGTTGCATTTTCTTTATCCATGAATGTAAATGCAATGATATATTCATTCCAGAAAGAAAGAAACTGGAATAAGATAACGGTAATGATACTTGGTCTAGCCATTGGAATCATAATTTTTGTCATTGTTTTAAAGTAACCACATCCATCAATACGTGCAGCTTCCTCATATGCTTTTGGAAGTGTTTTAAAATATCCTGTCAAAAGATAAATTGTAAATGGAAGTGATGTTGCGGCATATACTAATGCTAAAAAGAATTTATTATTTAAAAACAAATCAAATCCCAGCAATGTATCTGCTTTAAAAAACATCAAAAAGATAGGAAGAACGATATAATTTACATTAACAAACAATCCTGCCATAAATAAGGCATTTAAAAATTTCTTTCCTATAAAATTAAATCTTGCCAGCACATAAGATGCAGGAAGTGCAATTACCAGCAACATAACCAGTGCCATAGCAGTAACTTCAACTGTATTTAATAAATAATCTCCCATTCTTGCTTTTTGGAAAGCATCTACAAAATTGGACCATAGCCAGTCAGCAGGTAAAGCAAAAGGATTTCCACTAACTAATTCTAGCTGACTTTTTAAACTTGCAAAGAACACCCATACAATCGGTACGATGATAGAAATTGCCAAAGCAAAAAGAGCAACATAAACAAATATTTTATAAATCGAAAACTTCTCTTTTTTCATTGTTCTTTCCTCCTAATATTCTAAAACATCTCTTTCCGTTACTTTATTCAAAATAGCAGAAAGGGCAAAGGAGAATAGGAAGATACAAGCTCCAACAGCCATACCAAATCCATATTTTCCAGCAAAAGCATTGTTATACATATAGTTAAGTGCTGATTCACTTCCAAGGTTACCTTCAGAAGTCAACTGAACAAACATAAAACTTAAGTTAATCGTAGAAATAACAAAGAAAGTTAATGTTGTACGAATGTTATTCCAAATAAGAGGAAGTGTAATCATAAAGAATTGTTTAACCTTACCAGCGCCTTCCAGTGCTGCTGCTTCATAAAGGTTTTCTGGAATGCTGGACATACTTGCCATATACATAACCATGTAATATCCAATTGCCTGCCATACTAGAGCTGCAATAATTGCATAGTTGATAATATCTGGGTTTCCCATCCATTGCTGTTGCAAAAATCCTAAACCAATAGCAGATAAAAATGAATTTAAAATACCATTGCTAGGTGCATAAATAGCTGAGAAAATACCTGCAATAACAACAATACTCAAAATATTTGGAATATAGAAAATAACGCGGAAGAAATTTTTACCTTTGAAATTTTCTCTTGTCAGTAAAGTTGCAAACAATACTGCCAGTATTAATGTAAGAATAGTGATAAGCACTACATATAAAATTGAGTTTTGCATAGATTCTATGAATCTTGGATCTTGGAATAAAAGTTTAAAGTTAAACAATCCAGCAAATGTTTCTTCACTTACAAAGTTGCTTTTCTGATAAAACGCTGTTCGAAAGACATCAATTGTCGGTATCGCAATAAATAATGTTACAAGCAATACAGCTGGTGCCAGACACCAAAAGACAAACCTTCTTTCTGCTTTCTTCTTTGTCATATACATCCTCCTCTTCTTTTGAAAAGCGATGAGTATTGCCACTCATCGCTTAATCATCTTATTTTTGCATTTAAAGTCGTGAACAATAATTTATTTCAATGGGTTTGCAGCTAAATCTTTCCAAGCTTTAGAAAGTGATTTCTGCCATTCATCAACAGTTGTTTTACCTGTTGCGATTTCATCAATTGGTCCAAATACTGTTGCTTTCAAATCAAAGTTAGCCAATGTATTTGTATCATATCCAGAGAATGCACCAATTACAGTTTTAGCATCTTTATATACACTGAAGAATTCTTTTGTATAACCATCTTCCATTGTATCTACTTTATCCTGGAATCCTTTTGTAGGAACAACATTACCATATTTAGCCATGATTTCTACACCTTTATCAGAGTAGATAAATTTTAAGAATTCTTTTGCATCATCTGCATTTTTAGCTTGTTTTGGAATCCATACCTGTTCTGTCATAGATGCAACATAACGATCTCCACCTTCTTTAAGAGCTGGTAAAGGCATTAATCCCCAATGGAATCCTTTTTCAGGAGTTGTTTTTTCCATTTCATTTACAATCCAGTCACCATTTGGCATAAACAATGCTTTTCCATCAATAACAGCCTGCTGGTTAATTGTAAATCCATCTTTCGCATTAGCATTTGATACTGTATCTGGATATAAGTTTTCAGATGAAACAAGTTTAGCGATTGTGTCAAGAACTTGACGTCCTTCTTTTGTATCCCATACACCTTCTTTATATGTTAATACATTCTTTAGGAATTCTTCTCCTCCAGATTGACCAAGAAGTGCATTTAATGTGTTGTCAAAGTATCCTTTTACTGGATAAGTGAATAGTTTTACACCATTTCCTTCTTCATTTAATTGTTTTCCTAATTCCCACATATCATCCCAAGTTTCTGGCAATTCGTATTTTTTACCTGGGCCAACCAATTCTGTGTTATAGAAGAATCCAGCTGGTGTTGTTTTTAAAGGCAACAAATAAGATTTACCATCACCATAATACTGAACAACAGAACTGTTTGCATAAGCTGGGTCAATATTAATTTCTTTTACTACATCAGAAATATCCATTACTTCTTTTGTATTTAACTGTGTTTCTGTATACTGAGAAGGCTGTCCCAAGTTGTAGTAAACAACATCAGAATATTCACCTTTCGCATTTTCTTTATTTAATACCTGATCTAATTCTTTTTCTACACGAAGCTGTACATCTACATCTTTATGTGTTTCTTCAAAAGCAGTTTCCAAATCTTTAAATACCTGTTCTCCGTTTCCTCCTGAGAAAAGATCAACTTTCAAAACACGTTTGTCTGAAGAACCCCCTTCTTCTTTGTTGTTGCTAGCACATCCAGTAACAACACTTGCTGCCATTAAACCGGCACAAGTTAAAGCTACCAATTTTTTCATATTATTCATGTCCTCCTTAATTGGTTTATTTTTCCTGTCTTTATACTACTTAATGTAAGCGTTTTATGCAATCTATATCTTGCCATACTTTTTAGATATATTGCTTTTTGTTATAAAAAATCAATAATTCTCAACAAATTCCCCCTATAATCACCTATTTTTTACACATATTGCTCTATAAAATAATTCTTTATCAAGATTCTTATAATAGAAACACCCTCATTATATCACATCTGATATTTTGTCAGTATATTGTTTTTCTTTTTGTTATATATTCAAATCTGCTTTGCATTTCATTATAATAAACATAGAAAGTAACATAGAGGTGTATTTATGAAAAAAAAAGCAAATGTTTTATTGTTAATGTGTGATCAGTTTCGAGGTGACTGCTTATCCATCTGTAATCATCCTGATGTAAAAACACCGTATTTAGATTCTCTGGCAAATGATGGTGTTTTATTTGAAAAAGCTTATTCGGCTTGTCCAAGCTGTATTCCTGCAAGGGCTGCTTTATTAACAGGAAGAAGCCAGGAAGCACATGGACGTGTAGGATATGAGGATAATATCCCATGGGAATATGAACATTATATGGCAGAAGAGTTTTCGAATCATGGCTATCAAACGCAGTGCATTGGAAAAATGCATGTACATCCACCACGTTTACTATGTGGATTTCAAGGGTTAAAGCTGCATGATGGTTATCTTGGGGCTTATCGTAGTCAGGATATTCCACATTGGATGCATCAGGATGTATGTGATGATTATCTGTTTGATTTACGAAATACCTATGGTATGCATGCAGACTTCAATGCCAGCGGAGCGGAATGCAATTCCTGGGTAACCCATCCATGGATTTATGAAGAACGATTGCATCCTACCAACTGGGTAGCTGAGCAAAGCATTCGTTTTCTACAAACAAGAGATCGTACCAAACCCTTCTTTTTGATGTCTTCTTTTGTTCGCCCTCATCAGCCATTAGATCCCCCACAAACATATTATGATATGTATAAAGATAAAGATTTAGCCCCAAGTGCAAAAGGGGATTGGAATGATGAAGAGAAAACAAATGAATTTGGATATACAAGTGATTCTATTTATGGCTGCAACGATGCACAAATGCGCCATGATGCGAAAGCTGGATATTATGCATCCATTACTCATGTTGATCATCAGTTAGGAAGAATTTTATCTGCCCTAAGAGAAGATGGTACTTATGATGATACGATTATTTTATTTGTAAGTGATCATGGGGAAATGTTGTTTGATCATAGTCTATGGAGAAAAGTATTCCCATATGAAGGAAGTACACACATTCCCTTTTTAATGCATGTAGGGAAAAATGTCGCACACCTGCTTCCTCATAAAGTAGATGGTATCGTTGAACTAAGAGATGTAATGCCTACTTTACTAGATCTATGCGATATACCAATTCCCGATACCGTAGATGGAATTTCTTTAAAAGAAAGCATTTACCAAGAGAAACCTGTAGAAAGAGAATATCTGCATGGAGAACATAGCTTTCATTCTTCCTTAAGCAATCACTATATCGTAACCAAAAAGGATAAATATATCTGGTATAGTGAAACAGGAAGAGAACAATACTTTGATTTAGAAAAAGATTCAAAAGAAACACATGATGCCATTCATGATGATATATATCAAACACGTATCCAAAAGCTGCGCCAAATCTTAATTCAGGAATTAAAAAACCGAGAAGAAGGCTACAGTGATGGAATACAGCTTATTGCTGGAAAACAGCCAAAAAATATGCTGGAACATCCATTTACCAAAAAAGAAAATTAAATAAACAAGAATCCCTATTCCTTGTATACATACAAAGAACGGGGATTCTTTTTTGTATATTTTTTACATCGTAAACCAGCGAATTTCACTAGCTTCTAGTTCTACTTCAAAGTTATCTTTATCTGTATAGATTATGGTTTTTTGTGGTTCATAGGTATTATTCACCACACAGTAACTGTTTGTTGATGGATATACATTCACTTCTACATTATAGTTTTCACTATACCATTGTTTCATTTCTGCTTCTTTTCCAGCTGCATAGTAAATACTTCTATAAAGTAATCGTGCATTTTCAAAAGAGAATGGAAGTCCATTGATATATACACTATGTCCTTTTCCATAAGTATTTGCCGCAAGATTTACATGATGATTTGTTTGACGAATGACAATTGTATCACGCAATGCATAAATATTGCGTACTTCCTCTCCAAAATCATCCTGTGTCAGCTGTTCACTAATAAAATGTTCTTTGCATTCCCAGTTGTATTTATCTGTGGACAATGTAAAGCCAAGTTCTTTATCTACTCCTAACACATCATATAAAGTGAAGAATTTACCGCCATTTTCATTTGCGCTAGGCTCACCTACACCGATGAATCCTCCCCCATTATCTACATATTTTCTAAGTGTCGTAACGATTCCTTCATCAAATTCTTTTCCACCGCTGTATGCGGTATAGGCATCTCCTGCATTGATGACAACATCAATATCATCTAAAACAGATGGATTGTTGCGAATATCATCAAAACTAATAAAGCGAACATCAAATGGGAATCCACTTAACGCTTCGATAACTCCATTATAAGAGTATGTCTGTTTATATGGAATCGCATGAGCCACCATATGCGTTCCCCATTTACGAATTTCTCCCCAGCTATTTAATACCGCAACATTTAAATGGGTATAAGGCTTTTGTTGATTCACATGATCATATAACTCTCTAAATTCCTTACAGACCTTTTCAATATAATCAATGAATGCAGGAAATTTCATTGCGAGTTTTAAATATCCACCATAACCAATACGATCTAGCGGCTTTCTTAAGATTGCACGACGTGCTGTTACCCAGTTTACTTTTGCTTCCTGTAAAGGATCTCCTCCCTCATGAAAAACATCGGGGAAGAAATATGGAAGAAATCTTCCTTCTGTATAGCGAACACCTTCAATATCTGAAATCAAACGCAGAGTAGCTCCACTACCCACACTTCCTACAACTGCATCCAATCCAATATTTTGAAAGTATTTTCCAAACGGTTCTGTTCCAATCCAGTGATCTCCTAAAAACATCATGGCTTCTTTACCACCTTCATGACAAATATCCACAAATTGTTTTGCTAGTGCGCAAACTTCCCTTTGCTGAAAGTCCATAAAATCCAAATATTCTTTTGTTGGTACACAGAAAGTAGAATTGTTGAATCCCTTATTAATTATGTATTCTGGACGAAATGGATAACCGACTTCTTTTTCAAACTTCTCCAAAATATAAGGGGAAACAGAACCACTGTACCCAAACCAGTCTACAAATTTTTCTCTGGCATATTCATCAAACTGCAAAGTGAACTGATGAAAAAAAGTAGTAAAGCGAACAACATCAACATCTTCTCTTTCTTTCACAAACTTGCGCATTTTTTCTAATACATATGCCTGTGTTTTCGGCTGTCGCACATCATAGGTCATCTGGTGTTCTTCATTTTTCCATTCATTTGTCAACGCATTGTACATATGTACAGGATCCCATATAACAAACGCCAAAAAACTTACGGTATAAGCATGATAAGGTTTCGTATTTTTAATGATGACTTCTTGTTTTTCTGCATCATACTCCCAGGTGGAAATTACGTTATCTTCTGTTCGATCAATCACTTCCCACCATCTGTGAATATCATCGAGTGTATTTGGCTTTAACTGTTCCTTATAAAAATGTTTCATAATAGGAATATGTAACGTTGTATCTTTTGCAGTATAATACTCACTCATCAAATACATTTGCTGAATTTCTTCTGGATGTGCCTTTGCCCAGGCATTATCCTTTCTTGTTGTATAGTATGTCGCATACTGTTTGATATCCATATTTCTTAGTTCCTGCGGCATATCTGTCCCATCACAATCACGAATCGCATCTGCTTTCCATCGTCGAATAATTTCTATTGTATCCTGTACCACATCCACATCGGTTGGTACGGTTACACGTCCTTTTTCTGTTTTCATGTAGAATCTCCTTCTTTTTTTCTTCATTGTAGTTAGAGAAAAAAAGATTGTCAAACGCTTTCAATTATTGTACTATACATTAAATCACCAAGATTTCTAAAAAAACAAAAGGCAAGTATGATGAATACACACTCATTTCAAATGCTTTTTTCTCTTTTTTTATAAATATTGTCAACTTTTAAACTTTCGCAAAAAAACTAATACTTGTTATTGCTTTGTTCCTCACGTATAATGAATTTATCCGAGGTGATCTTATGGGAATTCAACGATTCCAATTAAAAGAAAAACAGAACATTGTAAAGGCAAATTTCCGTCTTCTCTATATATCCTCTTCTATTTATGAAAGTGACTGGCATTCTACACCACATGCACATCACTGTACCGAAATCTTTTATGTGATAAAAGGAAATGGTAGCTTTCTTGTTAATGAAGATGTTTTCGATGTGAAAGAAGACGATTTAATTATTGTCAATCCTAATGTTATGCATACAGAAATGAGTAAAGGTGGAAACCCTCTTCAATATATTGTATTAGGAATTGAAGGTCTACAGTTTACAAGCCTGTCAAAACAGGAGGAACTGGATGATTACAGTGTTCATAATTATTGTAACTATAAGCATGAAGTTTTATTTTATATGAAAACCCTGCTGCAAGAAGTAAATTATCAAGATGAAGGATATGAAAGCGTCTGTCAGAATTTACTAGAAGTCCTAATCATTAATATGATTCGCCGTACAAAAGCTAATCTAATTGTTGCCCCTGCTCAAAAAGTCACGAAAGAATGCAGATTTGTGGAACAGTATATCAACACACACTTTCAGGAAGATATTACTTTGGAACTGTTAAGTGAAAAAGCATTTATGAATAAATTTTATTTGGTACATGCGTTTAAACAATACAAAGGAATGTCTCCTATCAACTATTTGATTCATCTAAGAATCAAAGCAGCCAAAGAACTTTTAGAAACAACAAACTATTCGATTGCACAAATTAGTGAGTCCAGTGGTTTTTCTTCTCAGTCTTATTTTTCACAGGCTTTTAAAAAAGAAACCGGTATGACACCAAATGCTTATCGTAAAACAAAAGATATTCATCGCAAAGAAATACAATTGTCTTAATCTATGTAAACCGTCTTAAAGTGACGGTTTTTTATTTTAATTTTCCCTGCCCTTTCTCATACATGGAAAGTAAATTTGTATTCCAGCTGTGTATTTTATTATGTGATATACGATATTTCTTTAATCCCATCTGTAATACATCATCTAACAGTTTTGAAAAAGACACTCCACTTTTTTCCCAAAGGTAACAAGAAAGTGAACCAGGTATGGTATTAATTTCATTCACATAAATCGAACCATCACAATCAATCAAAAAATCTATACGGCATACCCCTTCACATTGCAAAGCATGAAATGTATTTACTGCATACTGTTTTATTTCTTCTTCCATATCGGAAGAAATATCTGCTGGAATCTTTCGCTTTAAAGATGCCATACCCTTTCCTTTTTCTCCTCTTTCATACTTATCCCTAAAAGAAAGAATTTCATCTTCTTTTACGACTTCTTCTAAAACACTCGTTTTACATTGTGCTTTATCCCCTAATACAGAACAGTTTATTTCTTTTAGATGCACGATTGCCTTTTCAATCACAACAAGGGAATCATATAAAAATGCATCTTTCATAGCCGTTAAGAGTTGTTCCTCATCTTCTACCCAGTGAATTCCAACACTGCTTCCAAGATTCGCTGGTTTAATGATAACTGGATACCCTAAACGTTTTACTTTCTGAACAAAAGCTTCCTCCATTGTTTGATGTTCTTCCCAATAAAACCAGGGAACAATAGGAAGACCTCGATCTTGCAGCACCATTTTCATAACTGCCTTATTCTGCCCTAATGTACCACCTAAAACATCACACCCTGCAAAAGGAACATCCAGTGTTTTTAAAAATCCCTGAAAACTTCCATCTTCTCCATTTGTTCCATGCAAGATAGGGAAAACGATATCAAACGGTATCTTTTGTAAAGTAAACTTCTTTTTATAAACCACCATACCATTTTGTTCATGTTTTATGATATGCACAGGTTTTTTATTTTGAAGTACATCATCTATATTTTGAAATGTTTCTATATCAAGAAAAGAAGGGTCGCTATACATCACTCCAGTTTTCGCAATATATAAAGGAATCACATCATATTTAACTTGCAAGACTTCTATAGCCTGAAGAGCTGATATAATACTAACTTCATGTTCAACAGATACTCCGCCAAAAACGACCAAAACTCGTAACTTCATACCTTCCACCCTTTCTGCTATCTCATAGTATGCAGAAAGGGAAAAGTTGTTAATGATGAAAGGCATCGGGAAGATCATTTTCAAACAAAACGATACATCCCTTTGTTTTGATCTTGTTAAAGATATTTAATGCCTGCGTAAAATCATTCGCGATATACACATGGCTTTTTGGGAATTCTGTTTGTTTTATTCCTTCATAATACGATGTTGTCTGTTTCGCTCCTACAAGGATAATATCGTCCGCACAATCTGTAACATAGACTCCCAGTTTTCTATTTTCTTCCTCCTGCATATCCCCTAAATCAATGCATCCAGGTGTAATGACAATACGCTGTCCATCCATTTGTTTTAAAACATCAAAAGCATATCTTGCCCCTATAGGATTAGAATTATATGCATCATCTAACAGGATATAGTCTTTGTATACTTTTTTCTCTAAGCGATGTTCCACAAAAGGTAAAAGTTCTACTTTTTTCTGCAATATTTCCCAGGAAATGCCCAGTGTATGGGCAATCGCAATAGCTCCGCAAATATTTTGCAAATTATGTTTTCCTAACAAAGGAGTGGTAAACAAGATATTATGATTTTGATAACAGATAGAAAAACTTGTATGTGTTTTATTATAAGAGATATTATGCAAATAATAATCAGCCTTTTCATTTGTACCATACCAAATAATACGGCATGTATTCTTAAGCGCATAGTCCACAATCCATGGTTCATCTATATTTAAAAAGCCAATACCATCTCTTGGTAATTTTTCTATCATCTGCATCTTTTCTTTTTGAATATTTTCCATTGAGTGAAAGGTTTGTAAATGCTGAGAACCAATAGAAGTTACAATACTCATAGAAGGTTGTACAAACTCCATTAATTCTTCAATATCATGTACATGATCTGCCCCCATCTCACACAAAAACACTTCATGAATCGGCTGCAACATCGTTCGTATTGTTTTTGTAATTCCCATAGGATTGTTATAGGAGTGTGGTGTTTTTAAAGTCATAAAGGTATTGTTTACTAAATGATATAAAATATTTTTGGTGCTCGTTTTCCCATAACTTCCACCAATTCCGACAATCAAAAGATGTGGAAGAGCGGAAAGCATAGATTTCGCCTGTCTTTGATAATATTGGGCAATCTTTTTTTCTATTGGCTGCATAAGACAGGAAGAAAAATAAACAAAGATCCAAGGTAAAAAATAAACAAAAGGAATAAAAAAGATTTGCCAAAATATCGGTAAAGAAAGATATCCTGTAAAAAAAACTCCTATTAGAAAAAGCTCCATTACCAGGATTCGCTTAACTCTTGGTGTATATACAAGTGCTTTGCGATATAATTTTCTAGTTTCTACTTTAAAATCCAAATAGGCATATATAAATAGAAGAGTAGCTAACAAATACCCATCTGGATATAAAAGCAGAAAATACACTCCGCACAAATACAAAAACTGTCTTCCTATTTCTTTTTGTTTGATCATTATATCCTTTTTTATCCATGTACTGTAACGATCAAATCGATAGCGATTTTGTTGAAACATATGCAGCGAATGTTTGATTGGCACTAACAAAAAACAAAGATAAGATATCCACAGTATGGCATTCATACTTCTCCCTCCAAAAATGCATCAACAATTCTTTGAAAACGAAGGCTTTGATAAAAATAAGCAAAGTGTCCTTCTTTTTTGAAAACAATAAGTGATGCATGGGGAAGCAGCTGCTCCATTCTTTTCCCCATCCATAAGGGAGTCTGTTCATCTTTTTCTCCCCATACTAATAATGTGTCACAGCGAATTCGAGGCAAAAGAGATTCTAAATTTTCATTTACTGCCTTTACTAAAACACCTCTCATAACAGAAGATGCCTTTTGATAATCTTCACTTCCCATTGTTAGATTGATCGATAGTTTCTTACAAAGCTTATATATAGATACTTTTAAATAATATGTCATTCCTCTTTTTGGTAAAAGACCTGCTGCTCCTGTAAGAATCAGCTTTTTACAAGGATAGCGTGCTGCATAACATATGGCAATTCTTGCGCCAAAAGAATGGGCAATAAGAATGGGATTCTTTACACCTTCTTCTTCCAGCAAACAATAAAGAAACTGTGCATATTCATCAACCGACCAGCAATAAAGCGGTTCTTCACTTTTTCCAAAGCCTGGAAGATCAAGATTAAATACAGTAAATTGATTTTGTAAATGATCCTGCAAAAACTTCATCATATAAAGATTTTGACCCCACCCATGTAACAATACAACAGCAGGTCCATGTCCTTTCTTTTCTACATGTACATATCCGTGTTCCATGTTGTTCCTCCTATAAAATATCGTATGAAACACTAGACATATTTAGACAAAAAAAGATCAGAAAATCCTGATCTTACCCATTAAAATTTACTTTTGAAAACTTTGCATTGTTTTTTTGTTTTCCTAAAGTTTTCTGTAAAGCCTTGCTTTGTGTCTTGCTTTTTGCTTTACGGCTTCTTTCCAAAAGGGCCTTCGTATCTAGTTTTTTCTTTTCACTCATAGTAACCTCCTATACCAACTCCAGCAATTCTCTTAAATCCTCAATCTCATGCGTAACATGATAATCATCCGTTTTTTTCTGTTTTTTAGGATTGTACCAGCATGTCGCTATACCAGCATTGTTTCCACCTTTGATATCACTTGATAAAGAATCTCCAATAATCAATGTTTTTTCTTTATCTAAATCCCCTATTTTATCAAAACAATAAGAAAAATATTCTTTCATAGGTTTGCGATATCCTACTTCTTCCGATACAAAGATATCTTTAAAATGCTGATCCAAGCCAGAATCTTTTAAACGAGAGTACTGTGTCGCACTTACCCCATTTGTTACGATATATAAATCATGATACTGTTTCAGCTGTAAAATTACATCCATGGCATGTTCCACCAATTCATGACTTTTTCCAAGTTCATCTTGATACGTATCTTCAAATTCCACCCCATCTAAAGGAATACCAAATTCTTCAAACAATTTTCCAAAGCGAGTATAAATGACTTCCTCTCTGCTTATTTCCCCTTTTTCATACGATTTCCATAACGCATGGTTAATTTCCATATAACGTTTTTTCATATCATCACGAAGAGGACAGTTATAAGCTTCAAAAGTCTTTTTTAAAGCTTCTTTTTCACATGCATCAAAATCCAGTAATGTATTATCTGCATCAAACAATAACGTTGTATATTTTTTCATAAATAGTTTCCTTCCTCTTTTACCCTAGCTAATATAACATAGAAGTCTTTCTGTTTCTATAAAAAATTGTATTTTTTTATTGCCAATAAGAAATGTTTATGATAATATAAGAAGGCACTAAGTTGCATAGGGGTATAGTACAATGGTAGTATAACGGTCTCCAAAACCGCTGATGGGAGTTCGATCCTCTCTACCCCTGCCAGTTAGTAAATAACGTCTTTACTTACGTAAAGGCGTTTTCTTTTTATTGCGATTTTCTTCTTAAAACGATATACTAATGGTAGTGTTTTCAAGAGGAGGATATACATGGAAACAAAGGAAATTATGGATGCTATATCTATCAAACGTTCTCTTACACGTATTACACATGAAATCATTGAAAGAAATAAGGGTGTAGAAAATATTATTCTAGTTGGAATAAAAACAAGAGGTGCTGTATTGGCTGGATATCTTGCGGATAGTATCGCAAGAGTAGAACATGTCGATGTTCCCTGTTATGCTTTAGATGTATCCCATTGGCGAGATGACAGAGAAGAGGCCTATCCGATTCCTGAACTAGAAATGCCTGTAAAAAACAAAAAGGTTATTTTGGTTGATGATGTATTGTTTAAAGGAAGAACGGTACGTGCTGCAATGGATGCGATCATGCATTATGGAAGAGCAAAAGAAATTCAGCTTGCGGTATTAGTTGATCGAGGACATCGTGAACTTCCTATTCGTGCAGATTATATTGGTAAAAATATTCCTAGTTCTTTACAGGAACAGATACGTGTAAAAGTAAATGACATTGATGGATGCGATGGTGTTTATATTAGTAAATAGAGGTGTTAAATATGAATAAAGAATATGTGTGTGATTTTGCGAAAAAACTTCTTCAAATTGATTCTCCTACAGGATATACAAAAAAAGCAATTGCTTATGTAGAAGAAGAAGCAAAACGCTTAGGATATGAAACAAAACGCAACAACAAAGGCAATTTATGGATTTATGTAAATGGAAAAAGCAATGAAAAAACGATTGGTTTATGTGCACATTGTGATACATTAGGATTAATGGTGCGCTCTATCAAAAGTGATGGGAAATTAGCTCTTACCAATTTAGGAGGACCTATCATTCCTACCCTTGATGGTGAATATTGCCGTATTTATACAAGAGATGGAAATGTGTATACAGGTACAATTCTTTCTACTTCTCCTGCAACTCATGTATATAAAGATGCTTCTACAAAAGTACGTGATATCGATAATATAGAAGTGCGTATTGATGAAGTCGTATATGCAAAGGAAGATACAGAAAAATTAGGTATTCAAAATGGAGATATTGTCGCAATCGACCCAAAAGTACAAATTACAGAAAGCGGCTTTATTAAATCTCGTTTCTTAGATGACAAGATTTCTGCTTCTGCATTAATGGGTGTATTGTACGAATTAAAACAGAAAAATATTACACCATCTTATAATCTAATTTTTATGATGAGTACATATGAAGAGGTAGGTCATGGAATGGCGCATATTCCTTCTGAAATCAGTGAACTTTTGGCAGTTGATATGGGATGTATTGGTTTAGATCTTGCCTGCACTGAACAGCAGGTATCTATATGTGCAAAAGATTCCAGTGGTCCTTATGATTATGACTTTACAACACATCTGATTACACTGGCTAAAGAAAATAACATTAATTTTGCCGTTGATATTTATCCTATGTATGGTTCTGATGTCAGTGCCGCAAGAAGTGCTGGCAATGATGTTAAAGGTGCTTTGATTGGTCCTGGGGTTCATGCTTCTCATGGTATGGAAAGAACGCATATTGATGGTGTTATGGAAACCATGAAATTAATTCTTGCCTATATTTGTGAATAATGTTTGCTGTCATTTTTTAGAATGGCAGCTTTTTTCTATGCCAAAATAAATTTATGTTATATAATAAAAAAAACAAGGGAGGTATATATATGAAAGATACATGGTCATTAGATATCTTATATAAAGGATATGATGATACTTTTCAAAAAGATATCAAAGCTTTTGAGAAAAGCGTAAAACAATGTGATGAATTAGCAGCATCTTTATCACATGACAATGAAAAAGAAACTTTAGTAAACATTTTAAAAACAATGGAAGAAATGGCACTTTTACATATGCGTTTAGGTGAATATACAGCTCTTCGACAATCTACAAATACAACCGATTCGCAAACAGCTGCCTATGACAGTCAAATCACAAGAATTGCATCTTCTTCCAGTAAGGCAATTGCTGCATTTCATCGCTATATTTCTGAAACAGATAATTTAGATACTCTTATTGAACAAGATGAATTTTTAAAAGATTATCATTATTTACTGCATACGATAAAAGAAGATGGAAAGTATCTTTTAAGTAATGATGTGGAAGATGTACTATCCAAAATGAATATTTCCGGTGGAAATGCATGGGAAATGATGCACAGCTATCTAACAAGTACATTAGAAGTAGAGTATAAAGGAGAAACAACAACCTTATCTGCTATACGAAATCTTGCTTACGATGACAGTCAGGAAGTAAGAAAAGAGGCTTATGAAGCTGAATTAAAAGCATATGATAAAATCAAAGATGCAATTAGCTTTTCTTTAAACAACATTAAACAGCAGGTATTATGCGAATGCGATTTGCGAGGATATGAAAGTCCTCTTGCTATGACACTGCATCAATCCAGAATGAAAAAAGAAACTTTGGATGCTATGTTAAGTGCTATGAAAGACTATATGCCTATTTTCCATAAATATTTACGTCGTAAAGCAGAAGTTATGGGATATAAGAACGGACTTCCCTGGTATGAATTATTCGCACCAATGGGAAAAACAAATACAAAATTTACAATTGAAACAGCGAAAGACTATTTAATCAGTCACTTTTCTCCATTTGCCAGCGATATGGCAGATATGATGAAACAGGCATTTGAAGAAGAATGGATTGATTTCTATCCTAAAAAAGGAAAAGTAGGAGGAGCTTTCTGTGCAAATCTTCCATTTGTAAAACAAAGCCGTGTTTTAACGAATTTCGATGGAAATATTGGAGATGTGGTAACTCTAGCACATGAATTGGGACATGCATATCATGGTATGATGATTGAAGATCATCGTATCTTAAACACTGACTACTCCATGCCAGTTGCAGAAACTGCATCTACTTTTAATGAAAATATCATTATGAATGCTGTTATCGAAGAAGCAAGCGATGAAGAAAAACTTGTATTGCTGGAAAATCAGTTACAGGATCTTACGCAGATTATGTGCGATATCTATTCTCGTTTCTTATTTGAAAGTGAAGTATTTGAGCGCAGAAAAAATGAATTCCTGTTTTCAAAAGATTTAGAAGAAATCATGTTAAACGCACAAAAAACTGCATATGGAGATGGATTAGATCCAAATTACTTGCATCCTTATATGTGGGTAAATAAAGGGCACTACTATTCCTCACAGTTAAGTTTCTATAACTTCCCATATGCTTTTGGAGGTCTGTTTGCCAGAGGTTTAATTGTAAAATATAAAGAGATGAAAGAGAACTTTGTACCTAAATATCGTGAAATGTTGAAAGCCACAACAGTTTCAGATGTAGAAGATGTCGCTAAAATCTTAGATATTGATTTAACATCAAAAGATTTCTGGATCAGTAGTTTAGAAACCGCAAAAAAAGATATAGAAACATTCCTTTCTCTAACAGAAAACAAATAACACAAAAAAGCTGCATAGATTTCATTCTGCTGCAGCTTTTGTATTTATTTTTCAATTTCTTTTTCTTCTTGCGTACTTTCTAGACATAAAGACATCACATGCGTTAAATTTGTAAGTTTCCCCATAACTACGCCTAATCCATAACAAAGAATAGCATATGCAAAATATGGAGCACAATAAGTAAAATAATTATCTAAAGCTGCAGTGATATTTATGCTTTGTCCAGCCTCTGCATAATTCGATATCATCACATATGTCTGCCAAATATAAAATACTGCAATACCAAGAAATACGACTGCCGCAACATAAAACAAAATGCTTGCTGCAGAGATTTTAAGCTCTTTTTTCATCTTTTTATCACCTTTCTATAACGCATTCTATTATCATATATTATTATGGGAATAAGATGTGATATATAAATTATTTCAATAACTTTTTTAGACAAAAGAGTAGCTAATTCAACAGAAATAGTGTATGATTATGGACGTAAAATGCAGAAGTGGTGGAATGGCAGACACGCTATCTTGAGGGGGTAGTGGGCGTATACTCGTGTGGGTTCAAGTCCCATCTTCTGCACCAATTAATACTCAAAAGTCCTTTAAGGGCTTTTTTTAATTAATCATGTCATTTTGTAAATAATGACTTTATAAATAATCATCATAAAACATTTCCATACTTTTCTTATCAAATGTTTTCAAATAATTTTTTGATATCATTTTTTAACTCAACATACGGAATAATTTCATCACCATATGCAGTCTCAATTATAAAGATTGATTTTAAAAGCCATCTAATTAAAGATTCTATTTCGTTCAATATCTCATGTTCAATTAAAACTTCATCACTAATATTATCATTACTTCTATAGAAACTTTTATCATTATGAGCTGCAGCTTTGTCTCTAAGCATTTTTATCTGTTCAATAACATTTCGGTAAATTTCATAATCACATTTAATCTTTTTAATTTCGGCATTCAATACATTTGAATACTCACTCATTTCTAATTTATTTAATAGTCTTATAAATCCATAACTATCTTTACTCTCATCAATCAATCTTGCAACTCGCATGATAAGACTATATCGCAATGCATGTAATGATTGGGAAATAAATATAGGTGCTTTATTGCAGTTCTCAATCTCTTCACAAATAAACTCTTTTAAATATTTATACTCCAATGCATTATCTAATGCATTTTTTATATCAATTTCAAATACAGTAATTATTTTTTGAATATTACTTTTTTCATCCCACGTTAACATAATTCATTTCTCTACTTATCAAATTTTCTATTATTTGATAGAACTTTCTATCATATCAATTTCTTCCTGAGTCAAATTATATTTTTTGTATAATTTTTCATCTGTCCATTCCTGATTAAAATCTTGACAAGGAACAAATCTATATGTTTTCTTAGGAGCATCATGACTCGATTTAGCTAAACTATGCATAAATCTAACAAATTTCGTGTTAAAATATTTTGCCAAATTATGAGCTGTCGCATTAGTTAAACCCAAATCAATTCCTAAGACAATATAAGCTTCAGTACAGACAGTCCCTGGTTCGCCAATTATAGTATTTAGATTGTCATCACTTAATTCAGTTCCAATATTATTTGCTCTTGGTGTAAAAACCTTCCAGCTGTCAATCAAATAATCATTTTTAGTTATAAATTCTTGTTCTATATATCCATATTTCGACCCTTTACCTAAACATTTGATTGGTGCAACCATTTGTTCTTTGGAATTATGCCAATATTCTTTTTTTACAATATTGCTTTCAATGCCAAAAGGCTTTCTTGAAGAGATATGATCATACATCATATTTTCCCCTGAAATATCCATTACTTTATTGAGTATTTCAATTGCAGAATTATTTCTAATAAAGATATCCAAATTCTTTGTTTTTAATGCACGTTTAGCATGAATTGTTTTTTTACCTTCTTCATGAGTATAGACATCAACACCCAAACTAGAATTATTATACTCATTGTCCCAATGAAAATAACAAACTCCACCTCGATTGTTAGTATCTGGAAAAATCTCTTCAGGATTTAAAAAATCATGCAAAGTTTTAATATGAATATCATCTAACATTGATTGTCTAAATGCGTCCATATCCTTCCCTCCTTTTCCTCCTGTATACCATCTAGATGGAATAATTAAAGATACATTATTAGACGATAGTCTTTTGGAAATTTCTACAAAATTTGGATAAATAGGTTTTGAACTTGCACCAGCACCTCCGTCACTTTCTTGATAAGGTGGATTCCCTACAATAGCATTAAATTTCACTTTATTATTACCTCTACTTTCTATAATTTGGTTATTTAAATTTATTTTACAGAATTCTATATTTTGCATTAACAGATTGCACAATTTTGAAGTATCACTATTATCATTCATCTTGTGCGCTAAATCATATGAATAAAATTCTTTAGAAATCATATCAACATCTAAACCAAGTATTTTATATACTTTTCTGGTAAATTCATATGCCACTGAAGAAGTTGGTACAGATTCAATTGAATCTTTTATATCAACAAGGTCTAAATGTAACTCTTCACATCTTTTACAAATAGCAATTGCAAATTCACCCATCTTACTAGCTATATCAAGTATTTTGTTTTGTGGTTCTATCAAAGTTGTAAAACAAGAATCAGGCAAAGAATTTATCATATCACTTGCAATAGATATTGGAGTAGTAATTTCAGACTCAGACAATTTGCCGAATTTAGCCATAGCTGTGTTTGCTCGTTCTATTGCAGGTATGCTATTATCATGTGATAGTTTATTAATATTTTGAATTTTATAATCTAATGAGCTTAATATGAATGGATTGATATTTTCTTGGATTAATTTTAATATTTCTACATCCAACTCTAAATTATTTATAATTCTTTTATTGTCTTCATTGTTTACAGAATTTATAACACCTTCTAAATCTTCTACAATATTTTCTGTAAGAAATGCAAAAAACAAAATACGAGAATAGTACGTCTTAAACTTGTTTTGTAAAATTTTTATTTCACTGTTATCTTCAAGGTCTTTATCTGTCGTACCTTTTGTTTCTTTATTAGCAACATGTTCTTCTCCATTTTCACCTTTAGGATCATCATAGTCAGTTCCCTCTCCTTCATGAGCTTCGATTATAAATCCATCTTTAGAGCCTATTTCAGCTTGTTTTTCTATTTCTATCTTAATCTTTTTAATGTTTAATAATGAAATATCTACTGGTATATCTTGAGCTTCTTCTTTAACTCCTCTACTACTCGAATATTGGGCAACTATTTCCAAGATATCTGCTGCTTCTACTTGTTTAATTTTTCCTTTATTAACAGTAATAATAGGAGAAATTTCAAGTTCCTCTTCTATTCTATCTCTCAATTCGTGATTACCATTTGCGTCAGTATTAACATTATAAATTTTGGATTTTTGTTCTTGCATCATAAACACTCGATGTGGATCGAAATCAACAAGTAAAGTTTGTGGTTTCATGTTATATTTAATTACATTTGATTCACTATCAATATACGTTTTAATATATTGATTCTGCAATCTAAATATTGCTTGATCATATTCTTGAGGAGAAGCCGTATCTTTTAAGAATATCATCGTATCCCACTGTTCTACAGTACTACCAGTTAACATACGATTAACAGTTAAAGTAACTGTCTTTTTATTATTTTCTTCACATTTTTTAATTCTATTTTTTATAGATTGGACTGTTTTATAAGTTTTTCCGCTATCTACTCCTGAAATATTAATAATTTCGTAATCTTTCAAATTTTTAAACAATTCAATGTTATTTTTTAATAATTCTTCTAAAGCATCGCAAGAAGCACAATACGGTAATACACAAACAATATGCCTACACATATTTCCTTCTTGAATTTTTTTGTAATCTAAAAAAGCAAAAACAGATTCATCTTTTGGGCTATCAATAGCTTCAAATAAACTTAATACTTCTTTTTCATGAATAAATTTTTTATGACTATTATCATTTTGTCGTGAAATAGACATTGGCTTAAATAGTTCAGAAAAAGCAAACGAAGTACCATTATGCTTTAATTTATTTAGTAATTCAATAGCGGATTTACTGGGACTGAACGCAAATCTAACCATTTGCGGAAATCCATAATAAGGATTATCCCATTCGGATTTATTATCAATAAAAGATTTTCTCTATCCCAGTTTTCCTGTTCCCTTATAATATCAGTAAATTGACAAAAACAGATAATATCTTCTTTAGAAAACTCACTTCCCATCAAAATTCGATATGGTGTTCCCGAAAGATGAAGTTTGACCCTTACTTTTAATGATTTCAATTGTGTTTCAGCATCTTTTGTTTCTACATAATCATCAGCGTCTTCTGTTTCTAATTTTAATTTTATATCTTTTGTATAATCTTTTGCATTTCTAATAATTTCTCCATAACTTTCTGCACGAGCACCATAATGAGTTTCATCAATAATTAGAAGATCTATTTCATGTTCAAATAATTCTTTATGTTTTTCTTTAATAGAGTCACCCTGTAAATCTTGTAATGTAAGAAAAACGACTACACCATTTTCTTCTCTTCTAATTTTTTCGATTACATCATTATCTCTAATCAAATCATCCGAACTCAAAAAAACATAATCAGTATTAAAGTTTTCTGCACTTTGTACTGTTTTCTTCCATTCATCACGAACATCAGCCTTTGCCGATACGACTAAAACAATTTTAGCATTCATTTCTTTAGCACAACATAGTGAAGTAAATGTTTTTCCAAATCTCATTACTGCATACATTAATAAATTTGTTCTTCCGTTATTGATTGCAGCCATAAAATTATCAATCACTTTTTGTTGATTATCTCTTGGTTTCCATAATCCTGTTGAAGCATACGTATATGTTTCTGGTAGGGAAGTCTTGGAATTGTAGAATTGATATTTACCTTCGTTATTTTGAAAACTATTTTGTATATCATTAATGGCTGATTGAACATCTAAAGGATTTGTATTCTCAAAAAATTCTTTTGAATAATATGTACCTTTAGGAAACTGAGACATATCTTCTTGAGTCAATCTATGTTTTCTAAGTTCATTTTCTAAATAGTCATGTACAGAATAATCACGAAAAAACACATCAGAATTAATTGTTGCTTTTGAAACAAATTCTTGTTTTAAATTAGGAAAATAATTTTTCCATTCTCTCAATCTTACCAAAACGGGACGATAAGTATCTCCGATTTTTAAATAATTTGGTATTGTATTAGTTGAAAAAGCATATATATGGGGTTCTACTCTACCTATTATTAGTTTATCTATTTTTTCCATATTTTCCATACCCTTTACCTCTTTCCTCTTATAGCTAAATCAACATATCTAACAATTCTTCCTTTTTTCCAATCTTTTATTTTACAATAAATTCCATTATGCTTAGCTACAGCATTTTTTTTGCAACCTTCACATTCTTGTTTTATGATATTTTCTCCAAACAAAGTATTATCTACAATATCTTCATTATGGCAACTAAATGGAATAACATATTTTAACCCATCCATTTGCCACAGATTCCATGAAATTATTTCAGCAAATTCACATAGTAATTCGGTATCAATCATATCGTGGTATTTATTTTGATAATGCTCAATAACTGTTAATAATACATTCTCTCTAGCTATCAATAAATTGTCGCCTTGAAATTCAAAACCATAAATGTTTTCTAATGCTTTTTTTGCCCAATTTAACCATTCTTCTTTAGAATTAGTATTCTCAGTTATAATACGTAGTTTTCTATCTAAAAGCCCAATTCTGACCTCTACATCAATGTATTCCCCTGAAACACTATCATATCTACTAGTTATATATGGGGCTTCACCACATGTGATTTCTAATCGTGTATCTTCTACATAATCTTTCCATGTTTTATCTTCAAGCACAGAAAAATCAATTTTATCTTTTATTAAGCTCCAACCTTTATCATTTACTTTGTTAAATGTTGATTTACCATTAAACCATTGATTATCTATTAAAGTATTTTGTTCATTACAAACCCATGAAGGAGTAAAAACTTCCGCATTATCCCTTATCCTCGATTGCTGTTCTTCTTTTGTCTTGGAAACTCTTGGTCTGATAACCATATTGTTTTTCCCAGTTATCAAAGAAATATTAATACTATTTTTCTTTTTATAACTATCTCCTAAGTATTCATAATTATCTGTTGCCCAAATAATATTTTTGTTTGAAGAATGATCTTTTAATAAAATACTAAGTAATTGTTGGCTAAGTTCAAGAATTTGATCTTCTTTAACATCAATCTTTTGCCCAATATTCATATTCATTTTATTAAACCTCTCCTTCATCTAATTTTTCCATGTTTTCTATAATTTTAAATGCTTTTTTACTCAATACATAAACTCCACGTCTTTCACTATATGGATATACTAATCCATTTACTTTCAATTCTTTAAATATTGAATTCATAGTAATTGTACTTACATTTACAATTCTAGCAATCTCTGCTTGAGATACTGGTACATATGTTGTTCCGTCTGCTAATGTAACTTGTAAATCATATAGTGTTTTTAAAGTTTTATATGTTGTATTTGTAAATAAATCAAGAATATTTTCCATCAAAATTTATCCTCCATTTTTATATTATATTAAAAAATTTTTATATATCTTATTATAATTGATAAAATACCTATTAGCAATTTAAATCTTGATTAGATAACGAGCAATAATCGTTGAATATAAATAAATTTTCGGTTCTATAAAATTGGATGTGGTTTTGTTGTAGGAATAATTGATGCTTGACTATTATGTCGGCAATTGTTCTGACGATAGGATGTGAAAACACGTAAAGAATTCCTTGGATTAATAGATTATATATACATAATACATTATCCTCTTTATCTTGAGGGGGTAGTGGGCGTATGCACGTGTGGGTTCAAGTCCCATCTTCTGCACCATTGATAATTACTGGACTACTTGCTGGTCCTTTTTTATTATATATACAAAAAAGCAGTATCTTTCCTATAAATAGGATTCGATACTGCTTTTATACTTTTAATGGCGCTTTAAATTCGTGTGTGGGTGTGCCATACCTTTAAACTT
>UMHO01018002.1_pt1 | contig 51351 bp, 44 predicted proteins | sample 1965561 | NCBI WGS metagenome assembly UMHO01 (sample SAMEA4836102, study PRJEB28245) | human gut metagenome | biome: gut microbiome; material: fecal sample | place: Denmark | collected 2008 | reverse complement strand
CAATAGCAAAAGGGGCTATCCGACTTTTTGGACAGCCCCTTTTTTTAGTTCATTTTCAGGTGACTTGCGGGGAATGGCAAGGTTTACTCAGACCTCCTGTTTCAAAATCGTCTCTTCGATGATCTGCGGGAAATACCGGTATTCCAATTCATGTACCCGGGCGGCAAGGTCGTCGGGGGTGTCTGTCGGGAGCACCGGGCATTTGGCCTGAAAGATGATAGCGCCCTGGTCGTAGTGATCATTGACATAATGAATGGTGATGCCGCTTTCCTTTTCGCCGGCTGCAATAACGGCCTCGTGTACATGGTGACCGTACATACCTTTACCGCCGTAGGCCGGGAGAAGGGCCGGATGGATATTGATGATCCGGTTTGGGAAGGCAGCTGTTATACAAGCTGGCATTAACCATAAAAAACCGGCCAATATGATAAAATCGATCCCGTCTGCCTGTAATTGGTGCAGCATTTTCTCCGGGTCACGAAGTTCTGACCGGTTAAAAACAAGGGTCGGAACATTGTATTTTTTTGCCCGTTCCAGAACATAAGCATCCGGGACATTACAAAAGACAGATTTTACGCAGAATTGCGGTTTTTGAGCAAAATATTGAATGATATTTTCAGCGTTAGAACCTGATCCTGAGGCAAATATTGCTATTTTTTTCATGGTGTAAGCATTTAAAAATCAAGACGATAAAGGTAATAAAAGTTTATTCTTGGCAAAAAATTTTTTAGTGAAAAAAATAAAGTCTAAATTTGCCATCTGAATTTAGATAATTATGCAAATCTTGTTGCATAGAGTGTTAAAGTAAAAAGAATGTCTAATTAAAATTTTAAGCTATGTCTGACATTACTGAAAGAGTACAACGGATTATTGAAGAGAAATTAGGTGTAGATGCATCAGAAGTTAAACCCGAAGCTACCTTCACAAATGATCTGGGTGCCGACTCTTTGGATACTGTTGAGCTGATTATGGAACTGGAAAAAGAATTCAATATTACTATTCCGGATGCTCAAGCAGAAAAAATTGTTACTGTAGGTGACGCTATCTCTTACGTGGAAGCTAACGCAAAGTAATTTAATATTGTTTTTATGGATTTGAAACGAGTAGTAATTACAGGTCTTGGAACAATCAACCCTTTAGGTCATAATGTGCCTGAGTTTTGGGACAATTTATTGAAAGGCGTCAGTGGCGCCGGTCCTATTACTCGTTTCGATGCATCAAAATTCCGCACACAGTTTGCTTGTGAGGTGAAAAATTACGAACCGACCGGATATTTCGATAAGAAAGAAGTTCGGAAGATGGATCTTTATACTCAATTCGGTATCATCGCTGCAAGAGAGGCGCTTAAAGATTCGGGTTTGGACCTGGAAACAGCGAACAAAAAGCGGATAGGTGTAATATGGGGAGCAGGAATCGGTGGCTTGCAGACTTTTTTCGAGGAGTGTGATACTTTCTCGAAAGGAGATGGTACGCCTCGATTCAATCCTTTTTTTATACCTAAGATGATCGCTAACATGGGAGGAGCCATGATCGCTATAGAAAACGGATTGAAAGGTCCGAACTATACGACGGTCTCTGCATGTGCATCGTCGGCTCACGCTATTGTTGATGCATTGAACTTAATTCGCTTAGGAAAAGCTGATGCCATTGTTGCCGGTGGTTCTGAAGCTGCTGTCACCGTTCCTGGTGTAGGTGGTTTCAATTCGATGAAAGCCCTTTCAACCCGCAACGATGACCCGAAGACAGCTTCCCGTCCTTTCGATGCAGACCGGGATGGTTTTGTGATCGGTGAAGGTGGAGCTGCCCTGATTCTTGAAGAGTATGAACATGCTGTGGCCAGAGGTGCACATATCTATGCAGAGATTGCAGGGGGTGCCGGAAACTGCGACGCTTATCATATGACCGCTCCGGATCCGGACGGGGCCTATGAAGTGATGTTGCTGGCTCTTGAAGATGCAGGTATGAAACCCGAAGATATCGATTATATCAATGTACACGGTACTTCGACCGGGTTGGGAGATATCTCCGAACCGACAGCTATCCTGAAAGCGTTTGGCGAGCATGCTTACAAGTTGAATATCAGTTCTACGAAATCTATGACAGGTCACCTTTTGGGGGCTGCGGGTGCTGTAGAAGCGATCGCTTGTACGTTGGCTGTAAAGAATGATATTGTTCCTCCGACGATTAATTTCCATACTTTGGCTCCGGAGCTCGATCCGAAATTGAATTTTACGTTCAACGAGCCGCAAAAGAGGGAAGTGAAAGTAGCCATAAGCAATACTTTTGGCTTCGGTGGACACAATGCATGTGTCGTAATCAAAAAATAATCACATACTAAATTCTTTAGGGCTGTGATTAGGCAAATCATTCAATCCATAAGACTTTACCTGAATCGTAACGGGAAGTTTTATGGATTGTCTATTTCTCAGATCGGCTTTGTGCCCAACAATAAGAGTCTGTATCGTTTGGCTCTGCTGCATAAGTCGGCATCGAAGATGACTTCCAAAGGGGTTGTGCTCAATTACGAACGTCTGGAGTTTTTAGGAGATGCCGTCCTGGGAGCTATTGTCGCTGAATTATTGTATAAATTCTTTCCTAAAAAGGACGAAGGTTTTCTTACCCGTGTCCGTTCTAAAGTAGTCAGCCGCGAATCTTTGAATGAATTGGCCATTAATATCGGCCTGGATAAAGCTGTCGTCGCAAAATCGGATATCTCCCGGAATAAGCATATTTACGGAGATGTATTCGAAGCTTTTATCGGGGCGATGTTTCTGGATCAGGGATTCGTTAATACCAAACGGTTTATCGAGAAGTTTATCTTTCCCAATTTCTTCGATATCAAAGATCTGGTGACGATCGACACCAACTACAAAAGCCGCCTGATCGAATGGGGACAAAAAAATAAAGTCGATATCCATTTCCAGACAGACGAAGTGGCTCGCGGACGTCGTAAATTCTGTTGCACCGTGATGCTTAGCGAGGAAGAAAAAGGAAAAGGGGAAGGCACTTCCAAAAAAGAAGCCGAACAAAATGCGGCTAAAATTGTTATCGATATCTTATCGAAAGAAGCTGACGGAAATATAGAAATTTAAGATTTACGATTTACAATCGATTCTGAACGTAAATCGTAAATCGTAATTATGAATTATCTTACTCTTTCAACATAAGAGCCATCGGCTGTCGAAATCCGGATTTTTTCTCCCATTTCAATGAACAGGGGAACCATTACTTTGGCGCCGGTTTCCACTTCTGCCGGTTTCAGTGCGGTAGATGAAGCGGTATCGCCTTTCAGGCCCGGTTCGGTATAGGTCACTTCCAACACGACACTCGGCATCAACTCGACATACAACGGAGTTTCGGTATCGGCATGTACAACCATTTCTACTGCATCTCCTTCTTTCAGAAATTGAGGGGCATTGATCAGTTCTTCCGGGATGTTTACCTGTTCGAAAGTCTCGGTATGCATCATCACATAGTCTTCGCCTTCTTTGTACAGGAATTGATACGGACGTCTTTCGATACGGGCCGTGTCGATTTTAACTCCAGAGGTGAATGTGTTTTCAAGTATACGGCCGGTTTTTACGTTTCTCAGCTTGGTTCTCACGAATGCCGGACCTTTACCGGGTTTTACATGCTGAAACTGTACGATTGTATATAAATCGTCTTTGAATACAATACATAGTCCGTTACGGAAATCTGCTGTTGTTGCCATTGATTCTGTATTTTTTTGATTATAATTTTATTTTGAGGTTGCAAATATAGAAAAAAGGGATCAAAATGCCAAGTGAATCGCTTATGGATTTCATTCTGAGCTGTTTGGAGAAAACTATTTTTTAATACATCCGGGGGAATGTCGTTCGTTTGCGTTGGATTGTGTGAAATAATACTGGCTATTTTGAAAAGTGAAATAGATGTAATTTAACTAAGGAAGAGTTTTGAAATGACCCCTAAAAGTTTTGTATCCAACTTTTAGGGGTCATTCCCAAAATTTTACTTTTCTGCCAGCCTTTTTTATTATAGCTCCGAAAGATTATTGAGCGGCTACTTCATTTTGATAAGTGTAATCACCGAAACCTAAAATCGGGAAGAAAACGAAAGGTAAAAGAATCAGACCGATGGTAAAGCCGATTCCCTGACCGAATTTTTTGGCTATTTCATTGTAAAGCATGATAGCGAATACAATATTTACCAACGGAATGAAAAACATGATCACCCACCAGGCCGGTTTGGCTGCTATCTTAGTCATCAGATAGATGTTGTAAATCGGAATGATACATCCCCAACCCGGCTGCCCGGCCTTTTCAAATGTTTTCCACATGCCTGCGATGACGATCACGACAATCGCAAGATAAATAATAGAACCAATCATAATTTTTAGTTTTTAGTTATAAAAGTAATGATGCACACCTAAATCTTGATTAGATTATGCAAATATACATATTTTTGGAATCGGTTACGTCTGATTGGAATTTTTTTTGAATTTGATATCGGTATCTGATCAAAACTTAATAATTCATAAAATTTATGGTATTTATATACATGTTTATCCTAAATGTAGGTTTATTTCGTCGTTACTAATTCGTCTCCAATGGTCGCCAATCCCGATCACCTTCGCCTAACGTTATCACAGAATTGTATACTGGTCTTGATTTGATAAAAGGCATTTTCTTTGGAAATAATCCGGATGATCAGGCTTCCTATTGTTGTAAATTTCCGCTTGTATTTTCTTTACCGGTTAGCTCTGCCGTGAGATGGAGGGTTTTATGCCGGAAGACCATTGGAGCGGGGACGAGGATCCGGTTAGGGTTTCCGAACGCCCGACCGGTGGTGTCTGACGAGCTTGCGAGGAGTTCCGCCGGTCAGTGAAGGAAAGCCTTAGCGGACCGTTCCAGGCGAACCGGTCTGACGGTATAAAAACCGGAAGCGGAATAGAAAGAAAAAATAAACCTACGTTTATAAGTGTAAATATGTATATAACTACCAAATTTATTTCGTCAAATGAATATAGTCCGTCAATATAGTTTGGATGAATTGTAAATTATTCATATGAGTTTCTATTCCGGTCAATTCCTTGATCTTAGCCGATAAAGGCTCCAGGAGTTTATACTCTTTGTTTTTTTCGAATTCCCGGAACACTTCCCGGACAATGGCCATGTCTTTATCCGAAAGCATAGCGATTTGGGGAAAAGTCGGCTGGTAAGATTCCGGTGTTTCGAAAAAACTGAGCCGTCTCAGATCGGTGTCCTTTTTTTCATGAATGACCGTGGTACCTGCTGCCAAATCCCCGAGACGCTGCATTTTCGAACTGATGATAATGCTCAGCATAGCAAGAATACCCATACTGGCACTGATGTCTACCAGACGCAATATCCAGCGCAACAGACAATTCCAGAAAGAGAGCTTTCGGCCGTCGAGCCGTACGACCCTTAAATGTAAAGTTAGTTTACCCAGGCTCCTGCCATGAAAAAAGTATTCACAAACAAAATGGTAACACATTAAAATGACCAATAAGATAATGGCTGTCGTGGTGTTCCTGAAAATACTACTGAGGGAAGCCAGGGTGAAACAGAGTATGTATATTCCGCCTAAGAAAGCCAGGTCGATGAGGGTTGCCCCTATCCGGTTCACCAATCCTGCCGGCTGGTATGCAATATTGACGTGCTGGGCAGTACGTATAGATATATCCATATAAGTTGAATTTATATTCTATTTTATCTTGCAAACATATGTTTTTTTCTGAAAAAAATATACTTTTATGCTGTTTAACTGAGAGTATGAAAGAAGCCCGGTTTATTTCACGCAATAAAGATAAATGGAAAAATATGGAAAACGGACAGCAACCGGATGCGGAGCATTTGGCTGCTAATTTTATCGAATTGTCCGATGATCTGGCTTATGCCCGTACTTTTTATCCGGGAAGCGAGGTGGAACGCTACCTGAACCAGCTGATTGCCGGTTATCAAACCGATATCAACTCGCGGCCTGTGCGGAAAAATAAACCGATATGGTATTTTTGGAAACAAGAATTGCCTTTACTGTTGGCCAGCGAATACAAAACCTTACTTTTTGCCTTTTTCTTTTTCGTGTTGTCGGCTTTTGTCGGGGTATTTTCAGCTGCTCACGATGAGTCGTTCATCCGCTTGATTTTGGGAGATACTTATGTGAATATGACCATCGATAATATCACTTCCGGTAAACCGATGGGCGTTTATAACCAGGGAGACGAATGGGAGATGTTTTTGCGGATTACGACGAACAATATCCGGGTGTCTTTTATCGCTTTTGCTTTCGGGTTATTTTTTTCGGCCGGAACTTTGTGGATCCTTTTCTCGAACGGGATGATGATCGGTGCTTTCGAATATTTTTTCTATAAATACGGTTTATTGGCCCACTCCGTCATGTCGGTATGGGCACACGGTACTTTCGAGATTACTTCGGTTATTATTGCCGGAGCTGCCGGTCTGATTATGGGGAATAGCTTTTTGTTTCCCGGGACTTATCCCCGTTTGTTTTCTTTCAGGCGGGGAGCTGTTCGTGGGGTGAAGATCGTAGCGGGATTAGTTCCCTTTTTTATTCTGGCCGGCGTGATCGAGAGTTATATTACCCGTTATGCAGATGCTATGCCTGTCGTCGGTGCACTCTGTATCGGGATTTCGGCTGTCGGCGTGATCGGTTATTTTATCGTTTATCCTGTGATCATCGGGCGCAGACAGAAGTTGAACGAAGGAGAAATAGATTGATTGATATTTTAAATATACATGTGAATGGAAAAGATTAATTTTAATCAGGTACGTGGGTTCAGTGATTCGATTACCCTGACTTTTAATTTTATTAAACAGGAATTTAAGCCTTTGCTGAGGTCTTTTGCGGTGATTGCCCTGCCTGTTATTTTTATCGGATTGTTTTTTATGAGCTATTCGGCTCGTGAGAGCTTGATTGCGATCGTACAGCCTGATCAATACGCCGGATCGCCGCTCGATATGCTGACCAATAGCCTGTTGACCAATCTTTCGACGATGGTGATCTATTTCTGGATGGCGCTGATCGGTATCGCTTATATTCGTGTTTATCAGGATAAAGTTGCTGCGGCCGACGAGGCAAGAATCACTCCGGGAGAGGTTTGGCAAGTGATGTGGCGTAATCTGGGTAAATCCCTGTTGTGGGCGGTTATCTATTTGCTGATGGTTGTTTTCGGTACGATACTCTTTATTGCTCCCGGGGTTTATCTGGGAGTCGTTTTTGGTTTCGTATTCTATTATATGATACTGGAAAACCGGTCGATTTCGGCGGGAATGAGCGGTTCGAGAGAGTTGTTGAAGGGAAAGTGGTGGAATTTCTTCGGGTATGTGATCGTTTTACAGTTGATTGTCGGCGGGCTTTCTTATATTTTTTCCATTCCCTACCTGGTTTTGACTTTTAAGACTACTTTTACCCAGCAGCTTCCTGGAATTTACGAAACGACTTTTAGCCTTTTGTTCGCCAACCTGGGACAAAGTCTGTTGCAACTGATCTCCGTGGTGGGTATTGCAGTCCGGTTCTTCACTTATCTGGAACAGAAAGAACATACCGGTCTGTTGAGTAAGATCGGACAGATCGGGAATAGGGATAAACAAATGCCGGAGCGTGAAGAAATGCATTGAATATATTGTTTTTGTCGTCGTTCTGCTTGTGGGACGGGGAGAGGGGGGGGCTGCTTCGGTTTCGGCGGAGTCGGTATCGGTTTCTGGTCGGATCGCTTATCGGGAACGTACTCCCGGAGAAAACTTTTTACAACAGTACCGTGACGATCCGGCATTCGATTATTCGGTGAAACCGGTTGCCGAAACCGGTGATTGGTGGCAGAGATTGAGGTGGTGGCTCATGCAGCATATCTTCGGTAGTTACACGCATAAAGATATCGTATGGCTGGACTTGTTGCTGAAAGTGCTGGCAGGGCTGATCGTCGTTTTTGGCATTTATAAACTCGTACGCAGTAAGTTTTGGTTGACTGCAAAATCGAAACCGGACTTTCAGAAAACGATGGACCCCTGGATAGGTGAAGCCTGGAACGAACTTTCTTACCGGCAAATGCTGGAACAAGCCGTGGCGGAAAATGATTTCAAATTGGCTATACGCATTCGCTATGGAGGCCTGCTGCATTTGATGGATGAAAAAGGAATGATCCGCTGGGATGCCCATAAAACGAATAGATCCTATTACTATGAATTGAAAGATAAAGCCTTAAGGGATGATTTTGAAAAGCTCGCTTATATTTTCGATTGCGTGTGTTACGGTGATTTTGAGGTGAGTGCTTCTCTGTATGGGCAACTTGAACCGGTGTTCGACGAATTCCGGGATAAACTGAAAAAATGAAGATTAGAAATTTTGTCGGTATTGCATTATTGTTGATCTTATCACTGATCTACACCTGGTATGAGGCAAATCGTCCCCGGCCGGTAGATTGGTCCGAAACGTATTCGCCGAAGGATAAGATCCCTTACGGTACTTACATTACATACCGGAGCTTGCCTGAATTATTCCCGGATTCAAAGATCAGGACTTCGCGCTTGTCGATAGCCGAAGAGTTCGGAAGTGGGCGGGATACATCTGCCGGGACATACATTTTTGTCGGTTCGGACTATCGGATCGATGCCCTTGAATTGAAACATTTGATGCAGTGGGTAGAGAAAGGAAATGATATGTTCGTTGCCGCCGGGTGGATTGCCGACACGCTGTTGAATGCTTTATCCCTGAAGCTGGAACAGAATTTGAACCCCAGCGGCAGTAAATTGCTTTTTGCTCCCGGGCACGTATATCCGTTTTATAAAATCCGGCACGGTAGCTATTTTGTCTTGCCGGCTGATTTTAAAGGCGAACGTTTGGGGGGTAGGATCGATAACGATTCCACCGATTTTATCCGCCTACCCTATGGGCGGGGACAGGTATTCCTGAATTTGAATCCCTGGGCTTTCACTAATCGCTGGGTTTTGGATAGTGTCTGTGGCGATTATTATTACAAGGCGTTGTCGTGGTTACCGGATAAAGGTCGAACAGTGATTTGGGACGCCTACCACACGTTGGGAAGGCAGGAAGCACAAACACCTTTGCGGGTGATTTTGCAATACCCTGCCTTAAAATGGGCGCTTTATCTGTTGCTGGCAGGAGCTTTGTGTTATGTGCTGTTCCGCGCACGGAGAGAACAACGTCCGATTCCGGTAATCCACCCTCCGGAAAATAAAATGCTCGAATTTATAGCTACCGTGAGTTCACTTTATTATAAACAGAAAGAACATTCGGCGATTGCTTTAAAACTGACCGACTATTTTCTGGGAGAGGTCAGGACCAGATATCAACTGGCTACCGACCGGCTGGACGAACCCTTTATCCTCGGGTTATCTGCACGCTCCGGGGTAGAGGAGGAAGATACCCGCAGACTGGTGCAGCTGATTACGAAAATCAGGACCAGCCGGCAGGTGAATGAAACCGAATTGCGTAATTTGGTGCGGGGAACAGAACTTTTTAACAGGAAATTAAATCAATAAAATATGGATACTGGTTTTGAAACGAGAATAGATTTTTCAGCGTTGAATGAGAAAATTGGTTTGTTAAGAGAACAAATGGCCCGGGTGATTATCGGGCAGCGGCAAGTGGTCGATTTGTTACTGACGGCCTTGCTGGCCGACGGCCATGTTTTGATCGAAGGAGTACCCGGAGTGGCTAAAACATTGATGGCTAAAGTGTTGTCTCATTTGATCGAAGCCGGTTTCTGCCGTATTCAGTTTACCCCCGACCTGATGCCGAGTGATGTCCTCGGGACTTCGGTATTTTTACCTTCTACAGGAAAATTCGAGTTCCGGCAGGGGCCTGTATTTACCAATATTTTATTGGTGGATGAGATCAACCGCTCGCCGGCAAAGACGCAGGCTGCCCTTTTTGAAGTTATGGAAGAAAGACAGATTACCAATGATGGTGTAGAATATGCTATGGAGTTTCCATTTATGGTCGTCGCAACGCAGAATCCGGTAGAACACGAAGGCACTTATCGCCTGCCGGAAGCCCAACTCGACCGGTTTATGTTTAAAATTTTAGTGGATTATCCCAGGAAAGAAGAAGAGATTGAAGTATTGGAATTGCACGATAAAAGATCGTCCGAAAGTTGGAAAGAACAAACACCGGTAGTATCGGTCGGGGAATTGAGCTATTTACGGGAGAAAGTACATGATGTGCATGTCGACGGAAAAATAAAAGCTTTTATCGTAGATATCGTCGGTACAACCCGCGACAATGCCTGGTTGTACCTGGGTGCCTCTCCCCGGGCATCGATCGCTTTGATGAATAGTGCAAAAGCATTTGCTGCCATCAGCGGACGTGATTTTGTCGTTCCTGAGGATGTATTGTATCTGGCTGCTCCGGTATTGCGGCATCGCGTGCAGCTTTCGGCCGAGAAAGAGTTGGAAGGGGTTGTGGTGGATCAGGTCATTCAACAATTGATCGCTAAAGTCGAAATTCCCAGATAATGAAGGAACTCTTTTTGAACCGGCGTTTTTTTATGTTCCTGTGGGGTGGGGTATTCGCTTTACTGCTGACCTTCGTATTTCCTCGGGTATATCCCTGGGTAATTTGGGCTTTGGGATGCGGAGGGGGACTCGTCGTTGTGGATATCACCTTGTTGTATGGATTCGGAAAGGCATTCGGTGCACAACGTATCGTAGGGGATAAATTTTCCAACGGGGAAGAAAATCCGGTACGGATCCGGGTGGAAAACAAGTATCCTTTTGCGGTCCGGGTGCGTGTCGTAGATGAAGCGCCGGTCGAATTTCAGGAAAGAAACAACAGTTTGAATTTTTGTCTGTCCTCCCACGAACACAAAGAAGGTACTTACTTCCTCCGCCCTGTAAAACGGGGGGCTTACCGGTTCGGGCAGGTCAGGGTATTCGTGACCTCCCGTTTGTCGCTGGTCGAACGCCGCTATTCCTTCGGAAAAGAAAAGGAAGTGGCGGTTTATCCTTCCTTTGTCTCTATGCGGAAATACGAATTACTGGCATTTACAGGCCGGCAGTCCGGTAACGGGATAAAACGGATACGGGTGGCCGGTATTTCCACTGCTTTCGACCAGATAAAGCCTTATATCCAGGGTGATGATCCCCGTACCGTAAATTGGAAAGCGACCGCCAAATGCAACCGGCTTATGGTCAACTCCTATACCGAAGAACGTTCACAATCCGTGTATTGCGTGATCGATAAAGGACGGACCATGCAAGCTCCTTTTCGGGGAATGACGACTTTGGATTATGCGATCAATGCCACTCTGGCCTTGGCGAATATCATTCTGAAAAAAGGAGATAAAGCCGGATTACTGACTTTCTCTGATAAAGCCGGAGCGTTGATAAAAGCAGATAACCGCCGGTTGCAGCTGAATAGCATCAGCGAGGCGCTTTATAGTCAGCAGACTTATTATCTGGAGTCGGATTTCGAGCAATTGTGCGTCACGGCTTCCCGGCAGATCCATAACCGGAGTCTGCTGATCCTTTTTACAAATTTCGATACCGTCGACGGGATGAAGCGCCGTTTGCCGGCCTTGAAAAGGTTGACGGATAACCATTTGCTGCTGATCGTTTTATTTGAAAACACAGAGATCAACCGGGTGGTGACCGAACCGGCCTTGAGCATCCGGGATATCTATTTCAAAGCTTTAGCCGGAAGTTTTATTACAGAGAAAAGGCGTATCGCCCACGAGCTGAGAAATGCCGGTATTTATACCATTCTGACCGAACCCGAAAAACTGACCGCTACGGTGATCGATGGCTATCTGGAAATGAAGGAAAGGGGACTTGTTTAAATCTGCTCTTCTGCAGCATCGATCCCCGTTGCAATTTCCTGGATAATCCCTTTCCGGATATAGACTTGCCGGGCATGTTTCCGTACCAATGGGCGGTAGTATTCGAAAATAATTCCTCCGAGAGCACAGGAAACACCTGAAATCAGGATGATAGCCGGTAAACCGGTTTGCTTTTCCAGACTGCCCAGAAACATACTCCCCACCGGAGCTATTCCGGTGAAAGTCATTGCCAGATATCCCATGACACGTCCTCTTTTATCTTCATCGGATAACGTTTGTAACAGGGTGTTGATAGAGGCTACCGTACTGATGATGGCAAATCCTGCTGGCAGGCAAATGAATGCTGCAATCCAATAAGTATCGATATACGATAGAATCATTAGGCTGATCCCCAGCAGGAAGGCCGATATCGTGACTACCTTACCCAGGCCGACTACGCTTTTGCGGGCTGCGAGGTAAAGGGCGGCCAGAAAAGAGCCCACTCCGATGCAGGATAGTAAAAATCCCAGCATTTCGCTATCTCCCTGAAGAATATCCTTGACATAAGCCGGAATAAAAGTCATGAGTGGCAAGCCGAAGAAACTAACGGCACTCATTAACAACAACAGGGCCCGTATGGGAATGTTACCGGACACATAGGAGAAACCTTCTTGTATATCTGTGAGCACATTCTGCCGGCGGTGCTGAACGGTAAAAGGTGACAGGCGCATCAGGGAAAGGGCGATGATGACTCCCAGGTAACTGATCCCGTTCAATAGAAAGCAGAGCCCTTCACCGAAGATTCCGATCAGTACTCCTCCGACTGCCGGGCCGATGAGCCGGGAACCATTGATCACAGCCGAATTGAGCGCGATGGCATTGCTGAGATGTTCTTTGGCTACCAAACTCGGATAGAAGGCTTGACGGGTGGGATTGTCCAGGGCGTTGATGCAACCGATCAGCAGGCTTAAAATCAGGATATGCCATACTTCGATCACGCCGCTCAAGGTCAGTGCTGCCATCGAAAGGGCTTGTACCATAGATAAAGATTGGGTCAGGATCAGTATTTTTTGCCGGTCGAAACGATCGACAAAGACACTCATGAGGGGGGTGACCAATAAAATCGGAATTTGGGCCATAAAAGTTACCGTTGCCAGCAAAAATACCGAACCGGTCAGGCGGTATACCAGCCAGCTCATCGCAATCTGTTGCATCCAGGTTCCGGTCAGCGACACACACATCCCCTTGAAATACAACCGGAAATTACGCGTCTTCAACGATATCAGAATAGATGAAAAAGCCTTACCGTTATCCGGTAAGATCTCCCGTAATCCTCGAATCACTTTTTTTTCTTTTAATCCCTGATTTTTTTTCGTTTAAAGCCCCAGTTCCTCTCCGATCAAAATGACTTTGATTCTGCCTGCCGGATAACTCTTTTCTGTAATTGTCCAGACATTACAAATCCGGTCGGGGCTATTACAATCCATACATACACCGGTCTTGTGGCATGGGGTACGGAAGCCTTCATGGCGTATTGCATTTCGGGGGGCTGCAATGGTCCTGACCCGGTGCATGGCTTCCTCCAGGTTTGCGGTGATTTTATTGATACCGATGAACAATACCACATGTTTAGGCCCGAAAGTGATACCGCCGACCCGGTTACCGATCATATCCAGATTGACCAATTGACCTTTTTGTGTGAGGGCGTTGCTCCCCGTTAGAAACAGGTCGGTTAACAGAGCCTGGCGTCTCCAATAGATCTTTTGTTTCCGGCTCATACCCGGAGCGAAACTATCGATGACCGAGAGTTCCGGATTTTTTTGCAATTCATTCAAAACGCCCGTAGCCTTCATCGTTTCGGAATCGCCCCAGGAAACAGTCTCCACCTGTAGTCCCGGGAAGATATCCCGGAAAAATATCGCACTGGCTTCGGCTGTATTATGGGCAAAAAATGCTTCGAAATGGTTGTGGCGTAAAGCTGCAATAGTTTTGTCGATGATTTCTTTGTTCATATTTTGCTTACTTTTTGTCTGTTTTAACGTATACGACCGATAATTATCCGTGAATCATCGATGCTGTCTGCTGTAGTTACAAAGCCGGTAAAGAGTGTAAAAACAGCCTGGAACTCTTGTAACTGAAATGATAGATTAAGTGATGGACAAAGATAGGGATTTACTCTTTTTATCTGGAATTTGTTTGTTAATATTTCATTTTATAATTTTACACTCTTAATAACATCGATTATGAAAAGATTGCTCACACATTTAGGTCTTCGGTTTTTTCTGCTTTTTTCCTGTATTTTTCTTTCCTCGTTTTTTATTTCACTTTCTGCTCAGGAGTTTGTAAAAGGGGGGGCGAATGGTTTCGAATGGCGGTTGATAGGCCGTGTATTTTTTGACGGAGGGTATTTTTTTAACGATACCACCGATTTAGGTAGTAGTTTTCAGGTGAACGATATCCGTTTAGGGACCCAGATTCGTTTTCTGGAGCACTGGGAAGCTAAAATAGAATTGGGGTATGGAGACAGTAAGATCAGTATGAAGGATATTTTCCTGACTTACAAATTCGGTGAACAGGCTGTCCGGGTCGGTTATCAATATGAGCCTTTCGGAAATTCCCGGGTAGGAACGACGAATTTTCGTTTTATGACCAATGCTGCTTCGGATAAAGCGTTGGGAAATTCCCGGAAATTGGGGGTAGGCTACAGCTATAATCACCAATGGTTTAATTTTATGGGAGGTATATACAGCGACGGAGATGTACAGAAGTCCAAGTCGCTGGATCAGGGCTATTCCCTGGCGGCGAAACTGATCGGCCGGCCTCTGTTGAAAGATAAGAAGCTTGTCCATCTTTCTGTCGCACCCCGGTTCAGTAGCGGACAGGAAACGATCACTTTCAATGCCGGCATACCGACCGATTTATTGACGAAAGACGATAATTCGTATGTAGAGGCAAAAGTGGATCAGGTGATTAATCAATGGAAGCTCGATCTCGAAATGATTTTGCTCTACAATAAATGGTATTTCCAGGGGCAATATTTTCTGGCACACCTGAATCGTTTTCAGGCCGGTAATTACAATGGCAAAGGATGGTACGGTCAGATCGGATACATGATTCTGGGAGCAAAGCATAATTATAATGCTGCTACCGGTATGATCGTCAATCCTGCTCCCAAAAGCCTTGAAGTGTTATGCCGCTATAATATGATCGACCTGAATGATGCCGGTATCCGGGGAGGGAGACTGACGGATATTTCTTTGGGAATGAATTATTTTATCAATAAATATGTAGCAGCAAAAATCAATTATACCCATATGATGGTCGGAAATAGTTCGCCCAAGGGAGGTGATGATTTCGGCCTGCTTCAGGCCCGGCTGCAATTTTCATTTTAGTTTGCAGAAGATGCAGGAACTGATGCAGAAAGCACAGGAAAAAGGGTATTTGAAATAAAGGGCGGTTTGTCTTGGAATTTGGAATGGCATGCGCATGAGCCTGAAGGGCTTCTGCACATGCCATATTGTTTTTACCTTTTCGGTTTCTGTTTGAGCAACGGATGGCGCATATCGTATTTCTCTTTCCCATATTGGGGAGTTTCGTAGATATAAGCCGGAATTTGTTTACCTTCCTCCTGGGCTCTTTTAATCAGATATTCCAAAGCGGTCGCATAATAATAATGCGGCATGGCTTCATCGCGGTCGTACATGTTATAAGCGACATATTTGGTATATTTTACCTTCTTGGCCAATTGTTCGAAAGTCAGTTCATTATCGTTATAATCCGGATTAACGCGGGTATAGAAAGACAACGCCTTGACGAATTTGGCCTGATCGATATTTTTATCCTGTGCTAACCGGTCGACTAAGTCCCAGGCTTCATCGTATTTGTTTTGCTGGAATAAAGTTGTCAGTTCTGCCATCTTCAGATTATAATATTTACCATCGAAATTGCATAACGACTCGGTAAATTCTGTTGGAGCGTACGCTGTTGCTTCAGTCAGTTTCTCATCCACAGCCTTCTTTCCGAACAAACGGACGAATTCATCATAATGATCGGCCACTTCTTTCACATACGGATTATTGTATCCCCCGATACATTCGACATATAATTCCCAGATTTTCGGATCGGTGAGTTTCCCTCCCATTTCGATCAATTTATCAAAATCCTTTTGTACGTTCCGATTACCGGAAACCTTCTGCCTGTGGATATAGTCGATCAGAAAATCACCGTCATACTTTCCGCTCTTGTATTTCTCCGTTAAGTACACAGAACTGAGCTTTGGATCGAGTGCACCTTCCGCGTCGGCGATAAAATCGGCAGCCGGCTTATTTCCTCCGCTCCGGTGAATGAGTGTCTCTGTTTTGGGATTTACGAAAATATAGCTCGGATAGGAATGGATCCCGTATTTTTTCGCCAATTCCCGGCCTTCTCCTTTTTCGGCATCGATTTTCAGACACACGAAATTTTTATTGTACATTTCACCTACCTGTGGCAACGGGAAAACCGTCAGGGCCATGTTGAGGCAGGGACCGCACCATTCGGTAAAGAAATCGATAAAGATCTTTTTCTTTTCCTTTTTGGCCAGGGTTACCGCTTCGTCCCAGCTGCCGTGGAAAAAGCGGATTCCGCTTTCCTGCGCAGTGGCAGAAAGCAGAATCGCTATAAAAAATAAACTGAATACTAATTTTTTCATTATGGTTAATTTTTAGTTACTGTCTTCATCGCCCGGGCAACAATATAACCTAAATATTCCGAATTATTATCTCGGGGGAGATAAGTAACTTCGGTTCCGGTATTGAAGTTGTAATAATAGAAGGTTTTCTTTTGAGAACCGTTTTCCACTTTAGTCGTAGAAGAATATACATTTCCATTTAATACATCACCTCCCATCGATTTCAATGCTTCGTTGATTATGGCCAGGTTGGAATTAGCTACGGCTAATTCTTCGATTGCCGGAAAATACCAGCCTTTTTCTCCTGCTACGCTGTATTCCGAAGCCCAAACAAAGGCTGCATCATCAGCTGTATACGGCTTTGCAAATGTATTGTTGCGTGCCAGCATGTCTTGGGTATTCTGATAACCATTTCCCCGGTCCGGAGTTTGGAAATCGAGTCCGAGCCCTTCGCCGTTTCCGCAATACCAAATCGATCCATATTGTCCCGGTTTTTTAGGAGAGATGATTTTTCCTTCCCGGATATTGTCCTGGTTTACCCATACCACGACACCGATGGGTTCGAAATTTTCATTGTAATAAATATCTCCTACTTTTAAATAACTTCTCGGTTCGGTAATTTTGAAATAAATACCGGTTGAAGTTTCTTGTCCGTTCAGGCTGGCTGTAAATTTGATCTCACCTTCTCTGGCTATTGCAGCGAAATAGTTTTGGGGGACTGCTATCGAGACATTTTTTCCGTTTACCGTAATTTTCCATCCTTTGGGTTCTGTGAAGTTCAGTTGGGCTCCTTCGGTGAAATTAATTTTAAAATCGATGGTTTTTCCACAGTCTGTTCGGATCGAGTCGATTTCGCTGGAAATAAACAAATTTTCCGGATTGGCATCCAGGGTATGTACATCCAGGAATTCCCACATATAAGGACAACACTCTTTTAACGAAACCCCGTGGCCGATGCCTTTCAGCGAATAGATCTCGATATCGCCTTTCGCTCCGTTCCATTTCCGGGTGGTGACATGTGCATAGTCGGGAATAGAGAATGTATCGATGACCACACCGTTACCAAAGTATCCTCCGATTCTTTCCGCCCAATTGGTCACATCGCTGACCAAACCCGAATGTATTACGGTTTTGTCGTCTTCACCGGCAAACACCCGTACCGGTACACAACGGTTTGGAAAATTGGTTTCGTTATCGGTATTCATACGCCCTGCACGTGGAGCAATGGATGCCACGACTTCCGGACGTTCGAATGCCAATACCCAGGAAAAAATAGCTCCGCTGGATTGACCGGTCGAATAAATCCGGTTTTCATCGATAGTCGGGGTACAACCTTTGAAATAATTTACCATCGCATCGAAAAAAGGCAAATGGTTTTCGCTCTCCCGCCAGTTGATATAAGCGGTATCGCTGGATGATTCGTCCACACCCCCGGCAGGATAACAGACAATGCAATTTTTCTGAATCGCTAACTGGGCTAATGGATCGGAAACTCCAATGTTTTTTATAGGATCCGGAATTGCCCCTTTTTTTTGGTACTCCCAGCTTCCGTGGAATTCAAAAATCAACGAAGGATTTCCATAAGCCGCAATAGGCATATAATATTTGAAACGGCGTTCGACTATTTGCCCGTCTGGTTGTGTTACTTGTAATTTGACGGTATGAAAACCGGGGACCAGTTGACCTTCCGGTAATTCTTCCTCTTCGTCCTGATCCTCGTTTTCTACTTTGTCGATCGTAATGTTTTCTTTTTGCTGAGGTTCATAGATCGAATTATCCTCCGAGCAGGCGAAGAAAAAGAACGAGACTATTATCGGTAATAATAATTTTAGTTTTTTCATGATTTACTTCATTAATATTGATCAACTAATACATCCTGATAGTTCAGACCGTCTCTCCAGAGCGTCTGAAATTTGATTTTGATATCTACAGGAATTCCAGCTACACCTTTGGCAGATTTTTTTTCATTGTAGGTTACTGAAACATTGGACGCATTCAGGTCGAACCAAAGTACATCGCCTTTCGGTTCTTCCCCGGAGGCTTCCGCATCGTTTCCGTACCGGGATACTCCCAGTAACAAAGTCTGTTCAGAACGGGAGACGAACAGGGAGGTGATTTTGGCTTCCGGACCGTAACCCAATTCCGATAAGCTGAATATCGGAGTATTGGACGGAGCTGTACCACTGTTGATCGCATCCAATAAGTTATAACGATATAATTTATCACCCTTGGTAAAGAATAGATATTCATTGAATTTCATCATGTAGAATTTGCTTTGAGCACTCATGATACCACTACAGTCTATATCTTTTACCAATTTTTTGGTATCTGTCGTACCGTTTTTGCCTCCTTTGCCGTTTTGTAAAATTACCATGCGGCAGTTGTCACCGTTGTTTAGAATAGCTAAACTGGTATTATTGGTAATTACCGTCGCTGATCCCCACAATAAATTATTGTACTGCGGAAATGCTTTGACATCTGTTTCTAAAATGCTGTATATGCTACTGGAACCTCGGTTATAACAAAAACGGTGATTGGCTTTATCGAACAGAATGAAATCTCCAACATTGCAACCTAAATACATATTTGTTCCATAAGATTCAAGGTTACTCATATCATCCCAATACCCGAACGAAGACAGGTTGCCGTTTTCATAAGGACTCTTCAGATTGGCATTCGCACGGGATGCTCCTAGGGTGTAATGGTTCATGGTATATAAGCGCCCTCCCCCTATTTGCATAAAATAATTGTTGTTATACAAACTGTTATAAGCGGTTTGCATACGGGTGGCCCCGATTGTTTCATCTATCCATTCCGGCTGGTAAATACTGATATCCGGTGTAGGATAGGGCAACATGAATTGGGTGTAGTGTGCTCCTGTCAGGTAAGGAGTAATGGTGTCCGGTTCGAGGGTATTTTTATCCAGTAAACGAATTTGATTGTCGGATAAAGTCATGATTCTTCCATAATAATTCGTAAAGGGATAATTGGCAGACATCCGCTCGGTATAGCAAACGACGAGTTGCTGTGGATTTGTTCCCAGATTTTCTCCGTACCGTTCTTTAAAACAGTTGATTTCCCAGTCGGCTTCTTTATCCAGACGGATATAAGAAAGTTCGGCACGTCCCTGATATTTGCTCAGTATCATGATCAGATCGGCTGCTGTGGAACTTTTTACCTCGACATTAAAAGTATGGTATTTTTTTACTCCTGTTTCCTTATCGGTTACCACATAACGGGCAAATTTAAAACCTTCGGACAGTTCTACATACAAGTTCAGATCGTGTGCGGTTCCGACAGTTTGAGTACCGATTTCCCATTGGTAAGTAAAACGGTTCGTGTCACTGTATTGTGTGCCCCGTAGGACGGGATGAATACACAAGCTGTCATACCGGTCGATATTATAGGAAGGAAGAATGCTATCCACTTCCAGGGTGTTGATTGCATGATAGTCGTAACTCCCTAAATCTTCATAACATGCCGGTAGCAATAATATTATGAATAGGCTATATAAGATATTTATTTTTCTCATAGATTTATAATTTTTCTTTCCTATTTCTTGATCTTAATTTTATTCTTCTTCCGGTACTTCAACATGATCGAAATAGACTCTGTGCCCATCTTCATCATAAACGGCATTGGCATCGTTATTGATATAACTTCGCAGGGTGTTGTAGTAATCCTGGCCCCGGTTATTCTGATCATATTTACATTTATCCTGGTTGGCAAATTCTTTATCCCAATTAATCAGAATTTTCCATTTCTCGGGGTGGAAGAAACCCAACCGGCCATGAAAATTACCTTCCCACCATACAGGTTCCGACATGTAATTATTCAGCCAAAGTGTTTTTCTGATCCCTTGGCGAATTCCCAGGTCGAAATCTTCACTGGGTTCGAGTTCGAGTTCCAACCGGTAACGTTCCTTATCCAGAAATCTTGAGTTCATATGATCACGTAGAACTACGATTTTCAGCGTATCGGTCAATCGGCCCGGCCTGAAAACCTGTTCTTTTTGGATGGGTTGGTAGTGAATCCCTTCTTCGGCTGTAGTCGAATCCTGTACGACTTTTACATGGTATATACGCTCCTGTTCCGAAGCATTTCCGGAATAGTGTAACACAATTCTGGCGGTATCGATCCGGATGGAATCAGCGATCAAACCGAATGAAAAGGTCAGTGAGTCCGTATAGGTTCGGATTCGGGTGTAAGAATTGAAAGTAAAGCAGTCGAAATAAATCCGGTCTTTCCCTTCGTAAGGATAGTCGATTTCCTGGTCGCAACTACCTAGTCCGAAGAACAGGCAGCTTACAGTCATTGTATAAATCAATTTTTTCATAAGTATTTATTTTTTACTTTTACTTTTTCCTTTTATCTCTGCGTTCTGTGTCCGTCTTCGATTTCGGCATCGGGGAAAGGAAATACGAAGATGTTGTCGCTCGGAGCAATTTCTCCATCGTCTCCGGGTATGGCTTTATTATTGCGTTTGTAAGCATACCACAATTGACCCTCTCCTATGTATTCACGTTGCATTTCCTGGAAAATGAATTCCTTACCGATGGTTTGCCAATGGGTGTTGTTCCGGATGCGGTGATCTCTCAGAATGTTGATATAATGCATGGCCGTATCCGGTTCGCTTGTAACAGTACATTCTGCAACCAAAAGATACATTTCCGACAATTTGATCAACGGCATTTTCTGAGGAAAAATAGACAACGTATCGGGCATGAATTTTATTAATTTACCCAGGTTGAACCATTTGGCATAACGGGCATCGTCGTTGTTGCTTTCATATAGGGTGGCAACATCACGCACCGGCAGAGGAGTTAATATGGTTGCACCTCCGGAGGCATTATCCCGGTGCAGCCGTTGACTATAGGTGATGATTTTGTTATTGCGTAACGAAAAGATATGCTCATCCGAAAACAGGAGATCCAGAGTCTTTTCATCTTGGTCGATACTGCTGAACTCGAGTAGTCTGAATTTGCCGCTGTGGATGATTTCCTTGGCTTTTTCCACGGCTTTGGTGAATTCGCCACGTGCCTGATATACCCGGGCCAACATTGCTTTTACTGCATATAGGTTTACCCGTGCTACATATTGGTCGGCAGCATCCTTGGCAGCTGCGTTTACTTCTTCTACTCCGTCTGTCGTGGAAGTGATGGCATAGGGAACCACTGTCGTAATCGGATCGTCGGCCAGACATGCTTCTGCTTCTTTCAAGTCGTTGACAACCAACTGGAGTACTTCTTCTACAGAGTACATCGGAGGCAACGATACGCCGTACTCTTTGTTATAGGGGATACCCTCTGCTTTAGGCGAACGTTTTACATCCGGCGAGAACATCCGGTAAAGATCGAAATGAAGGAAGGCCCGAAGTGCCAGGGCTTCACCCCGGACTTGATTGCGGGTGTTTTCGTCCATAACCCCGGCATTTTTGTCCGCCCACATTAAAATGCAGTTCACCTGGGCGATGTCGGAGTATAAATTGTTCCAGATATTGGAAATGGTACTTTTGGTTGAAGAGTAGATATAATTGTAATTATTCCAATATTCATAAGTATTTGTACTGGCATTGTAATATTTAGCCAGTACGTCCGGATATTCCATGGTGAGATATTCGCCATACCGGTTTTGTTTGGACATCCTGCTATATACTCCGGCCAACGCTTCTTTGAAACCTTCCGGAGTGCTGAATAATTTGTTGTCGTCGACTTTGTTATCCAGTTCGACTTCCAGCCAGTTCGAACAGGACGATAGCGAGAAGAGCAGGATAATGAAAATATATAATTTAGTTTTCATATGATCTGTTTTAGAAAGTTAAATTAACCCCGAAGGAATAAGTCCAGGCAAAAGGATAGGAGGTTCCTCTCTCTTGCTTGATGCTCGAAATACGGAATACATCCGTCATCGAGAAAGTGAACTTGCAACGTTCGATGAACGTTCTGGCCAGTTTTTCTCTCGGTATGTCATACGTCAATGACAGACTGGACATGCGGATATAGTTGTTTTTTTGTACCAGACGTGAACTCTGATAGACTGGTCCCTGATCGTCGATTCTTCGGAACATGGCAATGTCTCCCGGTTTTTTCCAGCGGTCGTACAGCACCCGTTTATCGGCATTTTGATAGGGACTTGCTCCTTCTACCTTTTGGGCAAGCGTAGAGTTATATATTTTAGCTCCATACTCGTAGTTAAACGCCATGTATAGTTCGATGTGATTCCAACTTAGATTCGTATTGATGAATCCCTGAATTTTAGGAGTAGTATTCCCCACTTCGACACGGTCGTTCGGATCATAATCGAATGTAGTACTGCCGTCTCTTTTCAAATACAATTCATTTCCGGTTGCAGGGTCGATACCCAATGATTTTACAAGCATCAACGCTTTTTGCGAACGTCCCACTTCGTACATGGTAAATACCGAAGTACTATCGGTGTTATTTTCTATTTTCATGGCTTCTGCATTCATGGCTTTCATGGCATTGGACAGTTTGCGGATTTTGTCCCGTTCATGAGAGGCACTTAAGGTTACGTTCCAGTTCCAACCCTTGTCGTCACCTCGCAGCAGATTCAGACGCAGGCGGGCTTCAATACCTTTATTATCCAGAGAACCCATGTTTTCTTTATAAGAGGTAAATCCGGTGGAAGGGGCCACGTCGACATCCATCAATAGGTTTTCCGTACGTTCCAGATAAGCATCGAAATTTAAGGTGATGATGTTTTTCCATACTGTCATATCCAAACCGAGATTGTATTTTAATGTATTTTGCCATTTTAAAGCTGTATTTCCGTATTGCAATAGTTCAGCTCCGTAAATTCCGTTGTATTCTCCGTCAGAATTGTATACAAAACGGGTTAATGCCTGATCTGCACTGAACTTGGAAGAACCTACGCTACCGACTGAAGCCCGGATTTTCATGCTTCCTGTACCCGTCCAGAATTTCTCACGGTTGACGTTCCAGGCCAAACCTACCGACCAGAAAGGGGCAAATTGATTATCGCGGCCGAATCGGCTGGAACCATCCGTTCGTAAAGAAAAGTCGGCGATATAACGGTTGTCCCAGCCGATGTTGATATTACCGAAGAAACCGATGGTCCGTCCTTTGTCGAAGTAGCCGCTGGGCTTGCCGTTCTTTTGGAATTGCTGGGCATAAGATGGATAGGTCAGTTTATCATTTACGAAACCGGTGGCAGTGTAACCGTCTTCTTGTGTCTTGGTTGTAGTTAATTCGCTTCCGATACCCATACTGAACGAAAGATGATCGAAAAAAAGATTAGAATAGTCTAGCCGGACGTTTCCTTCGATATCCATGTTCGAACCGTTGGATATGACATAAGAACCCTTTTCGGCAGCGTTCGTGATACCGTCGAACCGGGTCGATTGAGCCGAAGTAAAAGCTTCGTCGCGGTTGATTTGTTTTGTCAAACCGATACTACCGTTGATGCGTAAGTGTTCGGTTGTCCGCCATTGTAATTGGAGATTATCTCGGATTTGGGTGTATTTTTCGAAGGAAGTATTGGGTAATAAAGAGTTGATTAACGGGTTACGGGTGATCCTGTTACTATGCCGGACATATTCCCGGATCAATTCCCCTTCCTCATCCCGGATGCGTTCGTAAGGATTCATGGTTGCATATTGCGAAAACGAACCGTAAGGAGAGTTATATCCTTTTACGTCTTCAACACTCAGGTCATTGCGAACAACCAGTTTATCGGCGATATCGTAACTGAAGTAAACGTTGATCCCATAACGATCACGGCCTGATTTTTTCATGACCCCTTTGTCTTTGTCGTACTTGAGGTTGATCCCATAACGGAAATGTTCGTCTCCACCTTCAAGATAGGCGCTATAACGTTGGTTGACAGAAGTTTGCAATGGTTGTGACAACCAATAAGAGTCGACTCCTCTTTCGATTTCTTCTAATATTTCATTATATTTCATGTCCAATACCGTTTGTTCCTCTCTGTTGTTGTTGGGATGAGTATACAAACCGGCTAAACGTTCGAATTCCAGTTTTTCCCGGGCGTTCATCAGGTTATACGAACGCAGGTCGGGCACCGAGATGTTGTAATTGGCATTTAAAGTGACTCTGATTTCTCCTGCTTCAGGACGCACGGTCGTGATCAGGATCACTCCGTTGGCACCCCGTGAACCGTAAAGTGAAGTGGCGGAAGCATCTTTCAGAATAGAGAATGAAGCAACCCGGTTCATGTCCATGTCATATACAGTCTCGGCAGATACTTCTATACCGTCCATGATGTAAAGCGGGGCATTGGGGTTGGTACGGGAATCATCGGCTTCGCTGCGCAGGTCGAAACCTTTTTCGCCACGTATCGTGATTTCCGGCATACGGTTGGGATTACTACCCCATTCGTTATTTTCCAAAGTACGTACGGCCGGGTCGAAAGAAGAGATCGCCTGTAATAAATTCAGTGAACCGACTTTCCGGAGTTCGTCTCCGTCAACTACTACTTCCGAACCGGTTTGAGTGACTTTTTTACGTTGAAAATAACCGGTTACCACAACATCTTTTAAGGTTTGTGTTTCTTCCTCCAAAGTGATCTTATAATTGGTCTGTCCCTGGACCAATTTGATCTCTTGAGCTTTCATACCGATAAAGGTACAAAGCAAACTGTTGGGTGTATTACTTTCCGGAACTTGCAACTTGAAGTTACCATTGACATCCGAAGCTGTGCCTAAAGAGGTGCCTTTTAACATGACAGTTACTCCGGGAAGCGCATTTCCGTTTTCATCGACGATTACTCCGGTGATTTCTATCACTTGGGGTGGTTGCTGTTGTTGTACAGCAGAAATTCTGGAGATGACGACATGTTCTTCTGTGATTTCGTACTTCAGCGGTTTGTCGCTGAATAAAATGTCGAGTGTTTCTTCAAGGGTTTTCCCTTGGATTTTAGCATTTACCCGATAATTGTTCAATTCTTCATGATTGAAGACAAATTTTAATTGTGTCTTTTTCTGAAGTATCTCGATCGCTTCGACCATACTTTTGTCGTTTACGCTGAGTTCGAGCATACTTGTCTGCGACCAAACGTGGGCTTGTACACCCGACAGGCCTAGCAGCAGAACCAGACAAGCTAATTTCATTTTAATCATTAGTTTGATTAAGTTTCTACATAAAAAATTCATAACTTTGTTGTTAATAGTTTTACATGTTCCCTTGGGGGAAATTTGCCGGCCGGAAAGTATGGGCGTACATTCCGGCCATTCTCTTTGTTTTAAAATTCTCTTACTGTTACTGTTTTTCCTTTTAATTCAACGTTTATTTTTTGAGTTTTCTTTAGTATATCGATGACTTCCTCTAATGAACTGTTCCGGCGAAACCAGGCTGTGAAATGCAGTTTTTTTACTGCTGGATTCAAGTAAAAGATATGGACATCATACCAACGGCTCAATTCATTCATTATATTGCCCAGTGGTTCTTCTTTAAAGGAAAAAGCATCATGCCGCCAGGCAATAGCATGCTCCAGATCGACCTCTTTTATTTTTACTTCTTGGCCTTGAAGGTAGGCTTGTTGGCCCGGCACGATTCGATAAATGTGACGATTCATTTCCAATTGGATATTACCCTCTGCTAAAGTGGCACTTTCTCTTTCTTCCGGATAAGAACGGACATTGAATTGAGTACCTGTAACCCGGATATCGAACTGGGAAGTATGTACAATAAAGGGTTTATGTATGTCTTTAGTTACCTCAAAGAAAGCTTCCCCTTTTAATCGAAGTTCCCGGGTATCCCCATTAAAGGCTACCGGATAGGTCAGTTGGCTATCTGAGTTTAACCAAACAATGGTATGATCCGCTAACACCAGTTTGTATTCCCCTCCCCGGGGAATGGTTATGGTATTGTATACCGGTTGGGAAGTGGTGTCTGTTTGGTTGTATACCAGCTGATTACCTTTAATTTGAATATCGGTACCGTTTGTTTCCCTCATCGTAGACAGACTGTCTGATAAAAGGATTTGCTGGCCTGTGGATAAAGTCAGCATCACTTGTTTTGTCTCCGGATTTTCCTGTCTGTTAACTGAGGAAAGGAGTGGGGATGTCGCTACCTGCGATGTAAGTAAATGGATCGCTGTGCCTAGACAGAGAACCACTATCGCCGCAGCGGCATAAGGCAATAAGCGCAGGCGATGCCGCCTGATTCGTTTGTTGATTTTTTCCCAGCCTTTTTCACTGTTTGCCTTTCGACTTGTCCCGAGAGCATAGATCGCCGATTCGAGGCGTTGCCATTCATAGAGTTTCTGCTGGTTACCGGCTTCTTTCATCCACTCGTCGAAAATACGCTGCTCCTCAGAAGTCAAAGATTGCTGAGAGATAAACAATTTTTCCAGAATGTTTATAATGTCTTTGTCCATATGTATATTGTTACTACCGAGCCTGAGGCTTGACAACGTAAACGTTCGATTCTTTTTGCGGAAATCCGCCAAAAGAATAATGGACCGATGACAATGGACAAATGATAATTATTTGGAAACTTCGCTTCCATCAGGAAAGAAATAAGGAAAGAAAAATGAGAAAGGAAACAAAGAAAGCAATCGTTGATTATCAATCAGATATAAAAAGAAATTATAGACTTGAAGATACATTGTCAATTGTTAATTGTTCCTTGGCAATTTATCGGGTGTTCATGCAATTTATTAACTTTATAAACATTATGAATATTATAAATTTTCAACTAAAATAAATGAACGTTTATTTAGTATTGTAAATAAATGACAGGATAGATATGAAAAAGGGTGGTTGATAAAAAAATAATTTTAGAAATATAAATATGATAATTTTTATACAATTAATTGAAGGATTGATAAAATAAAGAAGGACATTTTAAGAAACTGTTCCCAAATCAAAATACTCCCTTATAGGATCGGATATTTGATTTCAGTCTTCAATAGGAATACAAATAAATAGAGGGTGCCAAATACTTTTCGGACACCCTCTCTATGTGGTATTTATAAAACTGGGCTATGGAATTTTTTTAGAAAGTGATTAAGTTAAAAATGTAAAATGGTACTTTCTACTTTTACTAAATAATTATATTTTTTGATGAGTATTTCTCCAGATAATATGAATAATGTTTTGTCTTTTAGTGTAGGGTCTACTTTTACTTTCAGTATATAATGGTCTGATTTGGGAATTAAAGATGCAGTTTTACTTGTTTGTCCTGCAAAAGCATAGGTTATGCTGAAAGGTTCTCCATACATCGGATTCATATCGATGCCTTCCGGAGTATATAGACCACTGTGAATTTTGAATACTAAATCATATTCATTATTGTAGCATCCAGATGTATATGCGTAATAGAGTATAAGGATTAAGCTGGGATTTATATCTTCGGTAGGTTTATCCTCAGGATTAGTAACTCCTCCACTTCCTGAATTTCCCCCTGTATGTGGAATACTGTCTTCATAGATAAGATGAATACTTATATCTCTATTATTAATTACGCCTTCAAAATAGGGACATCCGGCATTATTGTCTAAAGAAGTATCGTATGCTGTATAATCTCCTTCTATACCTACCCATTTTTTCCCTTTCACAGGATAAGGCATTACCCAAAAACTATCCCAATTATTTAGGGTATCAACATATCTATTCCTGAAAACGACTTCTTCATTCCTTGATATTCCATCGGAGGAGTAGATGGTTGGAAAAAGGATTAGTTCTTCATTCAGATTCGTTGTAATTGTTACCAGATGTTTATTATGATCGGAAGTTTTAGTTTGTAATTTTTCAGAAGGGGAAATCACTTCGTCTTCCTGCTGTAAGTTATTGCAACCGATACAAATGCTTATCAATACGAAATAAATCAAATGTTTTTTCATGATTATAAATTTTTAAGTTAGTATTATAAAGACATTTGACAATTAATAAAGTGTGGTTTATTTTTAAATTATTTGATTGGTTTATTTTAATTTTTAAGTGATTCTTGTAATTATCATCAACTTGTTTTGGAGCTGAACTCCTGTTTACTAAGATAAAAACAGAAATGAGACAATAACGGAAAAAGAGGAATATTTTATTTTTTAATCAGCATTTTAGGAGAATGAGTTAAGGCCAAAAACAGAATAAAATCCTGAACTTCTTGATAGACTTCTTTGCGGAGAAAAGCATAGGCTTTTTTGATATGATCTTTAACGGTATTGATCGATATGCCTTCTTGCTTGGCTATTTCCTGATACGACTTTGCGTCTACGACTCTTAATTCCAATATTTTACGTCTTTTAGGGGGTAATTGGGTCAGAGATACCTGTACTTTTTGAATAAACTCATCGGTGGAGTCATCTTCGGCGATTTGTTGTATGTATTCCTGTTGATATTTATTCACTACTTGTTGGTGCTCTAAATAGTTCAGACAACCATTTTTAATAGCATAGGAAATATATCCTTTCAAATTATCTATCGTGTCCAGTTTTTCTCTTTTCTCCCATAGTTTAGTAAACACTTCTTGGGTGATATCTTCGGCAATAGCCAAATCATGAACATAAAACAAAGCAATTCTCACCATTTCGGAATAATTTTCCTGAAAAAGAGTTTTGAATGAATTTAAATTGCTTATGTACATACATTACTGTGTAAAAGAGATAATTTTTCGAATATCCAAACGAATGATACAGCCACTTTCAATTGCCGCTATAAAGTTACTTTTTTTTTTAGATTCTATCAACTATAAAATATTTCTTTTTGCATAAAAAGCTAAGTTCCTTCTATTTTATCTATTCCATTAATCAATTTTTTGTTATTACACATTGATTATTGTGATAAAATCTGATACTATTTATTAGACTTGATAATCTATAAGAATATTTTTCAATTTAGATTAGTTATAGTTTCTAAAGAATTTGTCAAGATATCGTAATAAATAAATTTTTGTATACCATTTTCCAGTATGAACGAAACTTACTCCACACCTCGACTATTATTTCTTAACCGATATAGTCGGTTTTCAGGAGTTGCTTAAATTCTAGATAATTATACTGACTGGTTTGGTGTTTGTATAGTTTCCATCCCTGTTTCCAATAAAATAAACTATAATTTTCATTAGGATGTATAATATTATCTGCATCTCGGGGAACTGTTCTGATGCAGTCTACGATTTGAGGATTTTTTAATCGGAATATAACTTTTCCACGGCCGGAAGTCGTTTGTACATTTTTATCGAATTCAGGCGTTTCGTCAGGTTGTTCCGGTAATAATTTTACCCAAGGTGTCACTAGTTTGTTTGTATCGTTAGGACAAAAATTTCTGTAGTTTGGGGTGTAGTAACAGAGGTATAGTGGCGGCTTGTATTTGCTAAGTATTCTATAATAGACATTTTAGATCTTTGGTTTACCGATTCAAATATAGGGAAAGGCGAGTGCAATAGCAAATGAAAACTTGTTTTCAGATTTTATGTTGCCGGGCCACCTTCTATCTTGTACAAAGATAATGAAATACGAATTTGTAAATTAAAAAATTAAAGTTGATTAAATATAAATTATATCTTGTCGACTATAATGTTTTTATTTTCATCCAGACGGACTATCCCATTAAACGAGTTGCCTTCCGGATCCTTGAAACCGGATATTTTGCCGGTTTGGCCTTTTTGTATTAATGTATCTACTTGTTTTTGGGTGAGTTTCTTACCTTGTATTTCCATCGGAATCAGAAAATCACAGGATTTCCGGTATAAGGTGCATCCCCAGGCGGTTTTTCCCTTCACAATTTCTCCTTGTCCGCATTTGGGGCATTTCAATACAACCGCAATTTTTTCTCCTTTCTCCTTTCTCCCCTTCTCCTTTCTCCCTTTCCCGTCTTCCCCGTCTTTTCCCTCCGGTGTTTCTACAGTGATCGTTTTCGCTGAAGAATAACGTACAAAATGGACGATTTCGTTTACCATCGCCTTCAATTCTTCCATGAAGTCGGCCACCTGATAGGTACCGTCTTCGATCATGCGCAACTTCTTTTCCCATTGCCCCGTCAGCTCTGCAGATTTCAGAAGGTCGTTCTGAATGGTGTCGATGAGCTCTATACCTGTCGTTGTCGCTAAAATCCGTTTTTTGTCTTTGCGGATGTATTGCCGTTTAAATAACGTTTCGATGATATTCGCGCGGGTAGAAGGGCGGCCGATTCCGTTTTCTTTCATTAAATCCCGCAGTTCTTCGTCTTCCACTTGTTTCCCGGCAGTTTCCATGGCCCTCAATAAATCGGCTTCCGTATAGTATTTAGGGGGCTGAGTTTGTTTTTCCTGGATTTCGGGGGTATGCGGGCCGTGTTCTCCTTTTTCGTAAACCGGTAGTACGTTTTCTTCGTTTTGTTTGTCTGTATTATTGCCGAATACCACACGCCACGCCGGATCGATGATTTGTTTTCCGGTGGCTTTGAAGTCTTCGTTGTCAATTCTGGCCATAACGGTTGTATTGGCTATTTCGCAGTCCGGATAGAAGACGGCAATGAAACGGCGGGCTACCAGATCATATACCCGCTTTTCCTCGGGAGACATATCGTAACTGAATACACCGGTAGGAATGATGGCATGGTGATCCGTAATTTTTTTGTCATTGAAGACTTTGGCTGACTTCCGTATTTTTCCTCCTGATAAGATCGGCTGTGTTAAAGCCTCATAAGGTTTCAGGCCCTGAAGTATTTTGGGAACTTTGGCATATTGGTCGTTCGGTAAAAAGTTGGTATCCACACGGGGATAGGTGGTCAGCTTTTTCTCGTAAAGCGACTGTATGATTTTTAAGGTATTTTCGGCTGTATAGGCGAATTTTCGGTTACATTCCACCTGCAATAGAGTCAGGTCGAACAGTTTCGGCGGATGTTCCATGGCCTTTTTCCGCTCGATACTGAGAATTTCCAGTTCGAGTGGAGTGATTTTTTCCAGGAGGGCTTCGGCTTCCTCTTTTTTATTGAACCGTCCACGCAAACAGGAGAAAAGTCCTTCCCGGTAATTCGTCCGTATTTCCCAATAAGTTTCCGGTTTAAAGTTCTCGATCGCTTTTTGTCGTTCGACGACCAGGGCCAGGGTAGGGGTCTGTACCCGTCCGATCGAGAGTACGTTTTTTCCTGTCCCGTATTTCAACGTATAAGCCCGCGTGGCATTCATCCCTAACAGCCAGTCGCCGATAGCCCGTGCAGAACCGGCCGCATAGAGAGTATCGAAATCTTGCGATTCCATGAGTTTTTCGAATCCTTCCCGGATGGCTTCTTCTGTCAGCGAAGAAATCCAAAGGCGTTTGATAGGTACCCCGCATTTGGCTTTGGTCAATACCCAGCGTTGAATCAGTTCTCCTTCCTGGCCGGCATCCCCGCAATTGATCACCATTTCAGCTTTCGAGACCAGCTCCTCGATAACGGCAAATTGTTTTTTTATTCCCTCATCTTCGATCAGACGGATCCTGAATTTCGAGGGGATCATCGGCAATACCCCTAAATTCCATTTTTGCCATTTCTCCGTATATTCTCCTGGTTCTTGCAGGGTACATAAGTGTCCGAATGTCCAGGTAACACAATATCCATTCCCTTCCAGATATCCGTTCCGCCGGGTCGTAGCTCCCAGAATATTCGCGATTTCTTTGGCAACACTTGGTTTCTCTGCAATACACATTTTCATAATTCCGCACGACTTGATTCTGCTACAAAGATAATGTAAACCGAAAGCAAAGCCAAGTTTACTTGAACTTTGCTGAGATGTAGCTTATTTTATCGAATGATAATGCAAACCGGGTGCAGAACGAAACGAATTCGTTCATTTCTTCCGCCAGGGGAGACTTATGTTTCTTTTGCCACTGTTCCCAGAAAACGACTTTCCGAAAAAATGTTCCGGTATTTATTTTTGAAAAAAGCAAATAAATGGATCTCTTTACCTCTTTCGGCCGGGAGAGTAAAGGTATATGCTCCTGTAGCCCGTATGGTTTCAAAACCTTCCAGCCAATATATCTCACCGTCGTCTACCCTGGTTTTATCGTAAATGGCTATTTGTAATAAGTCGTCGTCGAAACCCTGATTTTTATACCCGGGATTCCATTCCAGGCGAATAAGATCCGGAGTGGTATATTGCATTCCGAAATAATCCGGGATATAAAGCGGCCCGTAACATATCTTCAGGCCTGAAAATTCGGTAATTTCTCCTGTCTCCGTAAAGCTATGGATATTCTCTTTTATAAAAAGGTTATATCCGCTTATGTTTTGTCCATGCGTAGCATCGCTCCAGGTCATATACATCGGCATTTCCAGTTTATGATAAAATGAAGCCGCCCCTTTAAACCTGTTTTTCTGTGCTTTTTGCTTACTACTTTTCGATTTTCTATACCGTCCCGTTTTGCTCCTTATTCTCATCTGTCCGTTTACTTCATAAAGGATAACATTTCCGAAACTTCCTTTCAGCTGATTTAATAAGTTAGATCTTGCAGTACCCATAGCCTGTTTTTTTAGTTTGAAAATGAATCAATTTCCCGATAACAGCGATTCCCCGGAGATCCCTTTGAGTGTTAGCTTCTGTAAAATTAACTAAAAAATGATTAAAATCCAAATAAAAACTGGATTAAAGCTTATTTATTTAGTTATTAATCTGGTAATAAATAGGATTTGTACTGGATTTAATCTGGATTTATCTATACACATATCCTGCTTTGTCCTATGTGGTTAGCATTCCCCCGATAGTTATAACTATATAATAAAAAAGGTCCAATTAAATCAGAATTTAATTGGACCTTTTTAAGGCAAATTATTTCACTGAATTTATTTAAACTAAACTCAGGGTAAATATAGTTTACTGCTTGATTTCTATATGATTATCTTTTACAAAAGGAACCGGTTAGGTACGCTCCGCGGTCCTCAGTGTCATATTTCTACTGAAGAACCGTCTTATTTTCAGCCGCAAAAATAGCCTTTTATTTTTCCACTACAAAGAAAAAAATGCCTTTTCAGTTTTTAGAGAAAGATCTCAGGGGAATATTTTCCAGTTGGAGGTACTTATAAAGTGTGCTTTTACTCTTAATTTCAATTTGTTGGCATATTTGTTTTACAGCAAATCCTTTTTGATACAAGAGAGCTGCTTTTTTTACTTTTTGCTGGGTTTCCGGATTCAAGCCCTGAGGTCTTCCGAATTTTTTTCCTCTTTTCCGGGCTGCTTCCCGTCCTTCACGAGTCCTTTCCATAATCACATTCCGTTCGAATTCTGCCAGAGCCGCAAAAATATGCATCGTAAATTTCCCCATATAATCGGTCGTATCGATATTATCCTTGACCGAACGAATCCGTATGTTTTTACTCTCCAGCTCCGAACATATCCGAACGATTTCAGACAGGCTACGAGCCAAACGATCTAATTTATAAACAACTAATACATCGCCTTCCCGTAATAGTGAAAGGCAATGTTCCAGTTCCGGACGTTTTTTTACCCCGGAAATTTTCTCGCAAAAGATTTTTACGCAATTTTGTCGTTGCAACACATCCAGTTGCATATCCAGATTCTGATCACGCGTACTCACCCTGGCATAACCGAAAATCTGTCCTTTCATTTCCTTATCAATCAAGGCCATTTTCTCCCAATAACAAAAAATTTTTCACAAAAATATAAATGTTATCCGGATTGTTAAAAATCCAATTAAATTCTGATTTAATTGAACTTGTTTAATAAGATAAAAACAAAGGATTATGTTTTTTATTTTGATAGGTAAATGCTTGTAATTGAAATTGTTTTAGTCTGAAATCAAAAAATATATATAATGAAAGCATGTTTTATGGGTTTAGGTTATATTGGCCTGCCTACAGCAATTATAGCTGCTAAACATGGGGTACAGATTGTGGGTGTGGATATTAATCCCAAAGTCGTAGAGATGACCAATCAGGGGTGTCTGCACATTATCGAACCGGGAATGGAACAGCTTTTACAGGAAGTAGTTCACCATGGTCAACTGAAGGCTTCGATGACCCCTGAAGAGAGTGATGCTTATTTTATAGTAGTTCCTACTCCTTTTAAAGGTAACCATGAACCGGATGTGTCTTATGTAGAAGCAGCGACCCGTGCTATTATCCCTTTATTGAAAGTAGGTGATTTGTATGTAATAGAATCTACCTCTCCTGTCGGGACGACAGAGTTGATGACCAGACTTATTTTTAGTGAACGTCCTGAATTGAAAGATAAGATTTATATAGCTTATTGCCCGGAACGGGTTCTTCCTGGGAACGTAATTTATGAATTAGTTCATAATGATCGGGTAATTGGAGGGATAAATGAGGCCTCTACAGATAAAGCGATAGCGTTTTATTCCCAATTTGTAAAAGGAAAATTACATCGAACGAATTGTCGGACCGCTGAAATGTGTAAATTGACGGAAAACTCTTCGCGGGATGTACAGATTGCTTTTGCGAATGAATTGTCTTTAATCTGTGATAAGGCCGGCATCAATGTCTGGGAATTGATAGAATTGGCTAATAAACATCCGCGGGTAAATATTCTTCAACCCGGATGTGGGGTCGGGGGACATTGCATAGCTGTCGATCCTTATTTTATTACGGCGGATTTTCCGATGGAATCCAAAATTATAGCTAATGCCCGTGAAATCAATAACTATAAATCGTTTTGGTGTGCTGAAAAGGTACAAAATGAGATGCTGAAATTCGAGTTGACCAATCATCGTAAACCTATTGTGGCAATGATGGGCCTTGCTTTCAAACCGGATATCGATGATTTACGGGAGTCTCCGGCAAAATACATCACTACGAAAGTCATGCAGAGTTGTAATAATGCCGATATTTTGGTCGTAGAACCGAATGTAACAGAACATAAAGTATTCAAATTGTCCGGTTATAAAGAAGCTTTCGATCGGGCTGATATTGTGGTGATGTTGGTGGCTCACAAGGAATTCAGGGAATTGCCTTGGACGGATAAAAAAGTGATCCTGGATTTCTGTGGGATTTATAAAAGATAATCGGTGTTGAAAAAAATAATGTTAGTTTTCGGGACACGTCCCGAAGCAATAAAAATGGCTCCTTTGGTAAAAGAATTTCAAAAGTATCCAAAAGAGTTTGAGACGATTGTGTGTGTAACCGGACAACATCGGGAAATGCTCGATCAGGTGCTTCGTATTTTTGAAATCCGTCCCGATTATGACCTCGACATCATGAAGCAGGGACAGGACTTATACGATGTGACAGCTCGGGTTCTCACCGGAATGCGGGACGTATTGAAAGAGGCACAACCGGATGTGGTATTGGTACACGGTGACACGACAACCTCTACGGCTTCTGCTCTGGCAGCTTTTTATCAGCAGATTCCGGTTGGACATATCGAGGCGGGACTTCGTACCCATAATATTTACAGTCCCTGGCCGGAAGAGATGAACCGACTCATTACGGGACGTATTGCCACTTATCATTTTTCACCTACTCCTTTAAGTCGTCAGAATTTATTAGCAGAAGGAATAAAAGAGGAAACGATTACTGTTACAGGTAATACGGTGATTGATGCTTTATATTGGGTTGTGGAGAAAATCAAAAATAATAAATTTCTGAGTGTAGAACTTGGATCGTTTTTGAAGACTGCAGGATACGATGTGAATCGATTGAATGATAACCGTCGTTTAGTGCTGATCACTGGCCATCGCCGGGAGAATTTTGGAGACGGTTTTATTCATATGTGTTTGGCCATTAAAAACTTGGTTGAAAAATACCCCCAGGTAGATTTTGTTTATCCGATGCATTTGAATCCCAATGTCCGTAAGCCGATTCATGAAGTATTCGGCGAAACTACTGCAGATAATATGTTTTTTATCGAACCGTTGGAATATCTGAGTTTTGTCTATCTGATGGAGAAATCGGATATCGTATTGACCGATAGTGGTGGTATTCAGGAAGAAGCTCCGGGACTGGGAAAACCGGTGTTGGTAATGCGTGATACGACGGAACGCCCGGAAGCTCTGGAAGCCGGAACTGTGAAATTAGTGGGAACGGATTATGATAAGATTGTTGGTGAGGTTTCTGCATTATTAGATGATCCGGTGTATTATGACCGGATGAGTAAGGCTGTGAATCCTTACGGTGATGGAAAAGCATGTGGAAGGATTCACAGCCATTTGAATAATACCTTTCATCATTAATTTGGTATAAAAATAATTAGAATATAATGAAAAATTTTGCACTGATAGGAGCCGCAGGCTATATAGCACCCCGGCATTTGCGTGCGATCAAGGATACAGGTAATCGATTGGTCGCTGCTTACGATAAGTTTGACAGTGTCGGGATCATGGATAGCTTTTTTCCGGAAGCTTCATTTTTTACCGAAATGGAACTGTTTGACAGACATTGCTCTAAACTGAAAGGAACAGACAAACAGGTCGGTATGGTTTCCATATGTACTCCGAATTATCTTCATGATGCTCATATCCGTTATGGATTACGTTTAGGCGCTGACGTAATTTGTGAGAAACCCTTAGTGTTGAATCCTTGGAATATTGATGCTCTGGCTGAAGTAGAAAATGAAACCGGACATAAAGTGAATAATATTTTACAGTTACGCCTTCATGACTCGATTAAAGCTTTAAAAAAACGGATAGATGAAGGTCCTAAAGATAAGGTATATGATGTGGATTTGACTTATATCACCTCCCGGGGAAGCTGGTATTATACCAGTTGGAAAGGGGATATCCGTAAGAGTGGTGGAGTAGCAACTAATATTGGAGTACATTTTTATGACATGTTGACCTGGATATTTGGCCCGGTAAAAGAAAATATCGTTCATGTAAAAAGTCATGACCGTGTAGCGGGATTTTTAGGATTGGAAAAAGCACGCGTACGTTATTTTTTGAGTATCAATGCAGAAAACCTTCCGGAAAATGCTGTACAGGGTGAAAAGCGGACTTTCCGTTCCATTCGGATTGAGGGAGAAGAATTTGAATTCAGCGAGGGATTCACAGAATTGCACACAGAAAGCTATAAACATATATTGTCCGGAGAAGGTTTTGGATTGGATGAGGTTCGTAATTGTATTGGAATCGTACATGATATCCGTAATGCAGAGCCTGTTGGTCTGAGAGGGGATTATCACCCTTTGGCAGCCCGACCATTGGTTTCTCATCCCTTTAGTCGTAACTGGTAAGAACTGGTGGAAGATGAAATTACAGATGGTAGACCTGCGTGGTCAGTATGAAAAGATTCGGGAAGAGGTAAACGCGGAGATTCAGAAAGTTCTGGATACGACAGCTTTTATTAATGGTCCTAAAGTGAAAGAATTTGCTGGTCATTTGGCAAATTATTGCGGAGTGAAGCATGTAATTCCGTGTGGGAATGGGACAGATGCATTACAGATGGCATTAATGGCTTTGGAATTGCAACCCGGAGATGAAGTAATAGTACCTGCTTTTACTTATGTTGCTTCAGCGGAAGTTATTGGTTTGTTGGGATTTACGCCTGTGATGGTGGATGTCGATTATGCTTCTTTTAATGTAACGGCAGGCCATTTGGAAGGAGCGTTGACTCCCAGGACCAGAGCGGTTATACCTGTGCATTTGTTTGGACAGAGTTGTGATATGGCTCCGATTCTTGATTTTGCAAAAAAGCATAATCTGTATGTGATTGAAGATAATGCACAGGCTATCGGTGCTGTTTATACTTTTCCGGATGGTTCAAAGAAACAAACCGGAACGATGGGGCATATCGGTTGTACTTCATTTTTTCCGTCTAAAAATTTAGGATGTTATGGTGACGGTGGAGCAATGATGACAGATGATGATGTATTGGCGGAAAAATTGCGGATGATTGCTAATCATGGGCAAAAAGTAAAGTATCATCACTCGGTTTTGGGTTGTAACTCTCGTTTAGATACCATACAAGCTGCTGTTTTGGATGTTAAGTTGCGGCACTTGGATGAATATAGTGCTGCGCGCTATAAGGCTGCTCAGTATTACACCACTTATTTAAAAAATATTCCGGGAATTGTAATTCCAGATGAAATACCCTGTTCAACCCATGTTTATCATCAGTATACTTTAAAAGTTTTAGATGGTAAACGGGATGCATTGAAAAAATATTTGGAAGAAGCTGGAATTCCTGCGATGATTTATTATCCTTTACCCTTGCAACAACAGGAAGCTTTTCAGGCAATCAGCTGTACTAAAGGATCTTTAAAGATCGCAGAGGACCTGGCTGATTCGGTACTCTCTCTGCCTATACACACAGAAATCGAATCAGAACAACAGGATTATATTATTGAAACGATTCATTCTTTTTTTAATAATTACTAATCTTTTTTAATAATGGACATCAAATATTTTGCTCACGAAACAGCAATTGTAGATGAAAATTGTCAGATCGATGAAGGGACTAAAATCTGGCATTTCAGTCATATAATGAATGGCTGCATTATCGGAAAGAATTGTAATATCGGCCAAAATGTAGTCATTTCTCCGGAAGTTGTTTTAGGAAATAATGTAAAAGTACAGAATAATGTTTCGGTATATACCGGAGTAACCTGTGATGACGATGTCTTTTTGGGGCCTTCCTGTGTATTTACCAATGTGACAAATCCCAGGAGTGCTGTCAATCGGAAATCGCAGTATGCAAAGACTCATATCGGGAAAGGAGCAACAATAGGAGCTAATTCTACTATTGTATGCGGACATGATATCGGCACTTATGCTTTTATAGGCGCAGGGGCTGTTGTGACTAAGTCTGTTCCGGACTATGCTTTATTGGTTGGTAACCCTGCCCGGCAGTTGGGATGGATGAGTGAATATGGACACAGGCTGCATTTTAATCCGGAAGGTTTTGCAGAATGTCCTGAAAGCCATGATAAGTATCAACTGAAAGACGGTAAAGTGTCTAAAATCTGAACAATCCCATATTGTCAAGGCCACCCCTGTGGTAAGTAGTTTTGTCATGTCGAAAGACAACTTCTAATTAAAATCACGATGTACGATAAATTAGTCAATAAAGAGGCCCAATTAGCTTTGGTCGGATTAGGTTATGTAGGATTGCCATTGGCACTTGAGTTTGCCAAAAAAATCCCGGTAATTGGTTTTGATATCAATGAAGAACGTCTAGCTAAAATGCGCCAGGGAATAGATCCGTGTAAAGAGTTGCAACATGAAGCGTTTGTTGATTCTGATATTCATTTTACTTCTTCTATTGATGAATTGCGGGAAGCTTCCTTTTTCATTGTGGCGGTTCCGACTCCCATCGATAATCACAATCAGCCGGATCTGACTCCTTTGTTGGGGGCGACTCGTTCTGTGGCCAAAGCTTTGAAAAAAGGCGATTATGTGGTATATGAATCGACTGTTTATCCTGGATGTACAGAAGAAGATTGTTTGCCCATATTGGAGGAAATCTCAGGTTTAAAGGCTGGTATTGATTTTAAGTTCGGATATTCTCCCGAACGGATCAATCCGGGGGAAAAAGTACATACCTTGCCCAATACCATAAAAATTGTTTCCGGTTGTGATCCGGAAGCTTTGGATACAATTGCAAAAGTGTATGAGCTAGTGGTGAAACCGGGAGTGCATCGTGCTCCGAATATCAAGGTTGCTGAAGCTGCCAAGATCATTGAGAATACCCAACGGGATGTGAACATAGCCTTGATGAATGAGCTGTCTATAATTTTCAGCCGTATCGGGATTAATACTTATGACGTGTTGGAGGCTGCCGGGACAAAATGGAATTTCCTGAAATTTTATCCGGGATTAGTAGGGGGGCATTGTATCGGAGTCGATCCCTATTATTTGGTTTACAAAGCGAATGAATTGAAATACCATACCCAAATTATCAGTGCAGGACGTTTTATCAACGATACGATGGGGGGATATATTGCCAAAAAATTGGTAAAGAAAATGATAGGAATGGGTAAGAACATTTTGGGGGCCCGTGTATTGGTGATGGGAATGACATTTAAGGAGAATGTGGCCGATATCCGTAATTCCAAGGTTGTTGATATTATTAATGAATTGAAGGATTTTGGAGTAGATGTGGATGTAGTAGATCCCTATGCAGATTCAGAGGAGGTAAAACAGATGTATGGTTTTAAACTGATTGAAAAGCCCCGGAATAATTACGATGGAGTGATTGTGGCTGTTTCTCATGATGCTTATTTGAACCTGGATGAGAAATACTTTAAATCACTTACCTATGAAAATGCAGTCCTGGTTGATGTGAAAGGTATGTATCGAGGAAAGATTAATGAATTGAAATACTGGAGTCTGTAATGCAAAAAGTGTTAATAACAGGTGCGGATGGTTTTATAGGATCCCACCTTACGGAAATGTTATTAGAACGTGGCTATCAAGTTCGGGCGTTGTCTTTGTATAATTCGTTTAATTACTGGGGATGGCTGGACGATATCCGGCATCCGAATCTTGAAGTGGTGACCGGAGATGTTCGTGATCCTCATTTTTGTAAACATATCACTCAGGAAATTGATATTGTTTTTCATTTGGCTGCTTTGATAGCTATCCCTTATTCGTATGTCGCTCCGGATAGTTATGTGGATACAAATGTCAAAGGTACTCTGAATATTTGTCAGGCGGCAAAAGAAAATGGGGTAAAACGGGTGTTGGTAACCTCGACTTCTGAAGTCTACGGAACCGCACAATATGTGCCCATTGATGAAAAACACCCCAAACAACCTCAGTCGCCTTACTCTGCAACTAAAATCGGAGCAGATGCTATGGCCATGAGTTTTTACAATGCTTTCAACTTACCGGTGGTGATCGTACGACCTTTTAATACTTATGGTCCCCGGCAGTCTGCAAGGGCTATTATTCCTACTATTATTACTCAGATAGCGGATGGAAAAAGAGAAATCAAACTGGGAGATCTGACTCCTACCCGGGATTTTAATTTCGTAAAAGACACCTGTAAAGGATTTGTTGAATTATCCCGGTGTGATGCTGCCATAGGCCAGGAGGTGAATGTGTGCAGTAATTATGAAATTTCGATGCGTGATACCTTGGAATTAATAGCCAAACTGATGGATGCCAAGGTGAAATTCGTTGAAGATGAGCAACGGATACGGCCTAAAAATTCAGAAGTTTTCCGTTTATGGGGCGATAATACTAAAATAAAATCTTTAACGGGATTTACTCCGGAGTATCCGATAGAAAAAGGATTACGGGAGACTATCGATTGGTTCCTGAATAAAGAAAATCTCAAAAAATATAAAGCTGATATTTACAATGTATAGTCAGGTTATCGATTTTATCCGTCAGACATTTCATCAGCCTGATGGGATTGTACCTCTGCATGCTCCTTGTTTTGTTGGAAACGAAAAAAAGTATCTCGACGAATGTATCGATAGTACATATGTGTCGAGTGTCGGGAAGTTTGTAGACCGCTTTGAAGAGATGGTGGCTCAATATACAGGCGCTAAACGGGCTGTTGTATGTGTCAACGGGACGAATGCTCTGCATATGGCGATGTTGCTGGCAGGTGTAGAGCGGGAAGATGAAGTGATCACTCAACCTTTGACTTTTATAGCAACTTGTAATGCCATCAGTTATATAGGGGCATATCCCGTATTTCTGGATGTCGATCTGGATACGTTGGGCTTGTCTCCGTCAAAGATGCGGGAATGGCTTCAGATAAATTCGGAAATTTGGAATAATGTATGTTATAATAAGACCTCCGGACGTAGAATAAAAGCTTGCGTGCCTATGCATACTTTCGGTCATCCGGTTCATCTGGACGAATTATCTGTACTCTGTGAAGAATATCGTATAGAGTTGGTAGAAGATGCTGCTGAGAGTCTCGGGAGTTTTTACAAAGGAAAACATACCGGCACTTTCGGCAGGGTGGGCGCAGTCAGCTTTAATGGTAATAAGACCATAACGACGGGTGGCGGAGGAATGTTATTGTTTATGGATGAGGAGTTAGGTAAATATGCAAAACATTTGACTACACAGGCGAAAATTCCCCATCGTTGGGAATTTGTACATGATTATGTAGGGTATAATTACCGTATGCCGAATATTAATGCAGCTTTAGGGTGTGCACAGATGGAACATTTACAGGAATTTGTAGATAATAAACGGAAGTTAGCTCAAAAATATAACGAATATTTTAAAGGATCCGGTATTACCTTCTTCTCTGAACCAATCAATTGTAAATCCAACTATTGGTTGAATGCGGTTCTTTTAAAAGATAAGGCTTGCCGGGACCGTTTTTTAGAAGAGACCAATGATGCCGGAATTATGACCCGTCCGGTCTGGCAGTTGATGAATCGTCTTCCGATGTTCGCTACCTGTCAATGCGGAGATTTGACCGATGCAGAATGGCTGGAAGCACGGTTGGTTAATATTCCGAGTTCTGTAAGATTATGAAAAAGCATAGAGATCTCGTTTTGGTCGGTGGAGGCGGGCATTGTAAATCTGTCATCGAAGCAGCGGAGAGTGCGGGGTTCCGTATCCATGGAGTGTTGGATATTCCGGAGCATATCGGACAAACTGTGCTGTCGGGCCGGATTATAGGAACCGATGATGATCTGGCAGATTATGTCAGTGAATATGATTTTGTCGTTACCGTCGGATTTATAAAAAATGCTTCACTCCGATTGAAAATCCATGATAAAATCCGGGCTGCCGGAGGACGTCTTGCCACTATTATCGCTTCTACAGCCTATGTTTCAAAATATGCATCTGTAGGAGAAGGTACAGTAATTTTACATCAGGCTGTTGTAAATGCGGGAGCACAAATAGGCTGCGGTTGTATTATAAATACATTGGCCAATATCGAACACGATGCCGTCGTGGGAGATTATTGTCATATATCAACAGGAGCCATGGTAAACGGAGATTGTAAAGTGGGTGCACGTACTTTTCTGGGCAGTGGGTCAGTTATGGTCAATGGAATTTCGGTCGCTGAAGATTGTGTCGTGGCGGCGGGATCTCTTGTCCGTAAAAATGCTGTAGAAAAGGGGATTTATTCCGGTTCTCCTGCAATTTTAATGAAAAAATTGGGGTAATGATGGAGAAAGTACTGATTATTGCAGAGGCTGGGGTCAATCACAATGGTTCACTGAAGCTTGCCAAACAGCTGGTAGATGTTGCGGCTGCGGCTGGAGTAGACATTGTAAAGTTTCAAACTTTCCGGGCAGAAAATTTAGTCTCTGAACAGGCTGTTCAGGCTGATTATCAGAAACGGAATTTGGGAAGTAGTGATCAGTCTCAATTTTCTATGTTGAAAAAACTAGAATTATCACAGGTTGATCATCGGATATTATTTGAATACTGCCGGGAAAAAGGAGTATCCTTTCTTTCTACGGCTTTTGACTTTGAAAGTATAGATTTTCTGTCGACCTTAAATCCGGAATTCTGGAAAATACCTTCGGGTGAGATTACGAATTACCCCTATCTGAAGCGTATTGCTCAGTTTCGGAAACCTGTCATTTTATCTACAGGAATGAGTACTCTTGGGGAAATCACGGCTGCAATGGATGTATTGGAAGAATTCGGATTAAGCCGGAATCAAATAACAGTATTGCATTGTAATACCGAATATCCGACCCCGATGTGTGATGTCAATTTAAGGGCTATGCAGACAATAGCTGCTGAATTGAAAGTAAATACCGGTTATTCGGATCATACGGTAGGAATCGAGATTCCGGTTGCAGCGGTTGCGCTGGGAGCAACAGTCATCGAAAAACATTTTACGCTGGATCGTAACCTGACAGGCCCCGATCATAAAGCTTCTCTGGAGCCTCAGGAATTGAAAGCGATGGTGTCGGCCATTCGCAACGTCGAGCTGGCCTTGGGGGACGGAGTGAAACGGGTATCTGATTCTGAGAGAAAAAATAAAAGTATTGCCCGGAAAAGCATAGTGGCCGCTTGCCCGATTAAGAAAGGAGAATTTTTTAGTGAAAATAATTTGACGGTAAAACGTCCGGGTGACGGAATCTCTCCTATGTTTTGGGAGCAAGTGTTGGGGAAAATGGCCGGAAAAGATTTTCAGGCCGATGATTTGATTGAACTATGAGAAAGATCTGTGTGGTAACAGGAAGCCGGGCAGAATATGGCCTTTTAAGCCGGCTGATGCATATGATTCAAATGGATTCTGCTTTGAAATTGCAGATTATTGTTACCAATATGCATTTGTCTCCGGAGTTTGGTTTGACTTACCGGGAAATAGAAAAGGATGGTTTTTGTATAGATAAGAAGGTGGAAATGATGCTGTCTTCTGATACGTCCAATGCGACGACAAAATCCGTCGGTCTTGCAATCATTGGCTTTGCTGACGCTTATGAGGATTTGCAGCCGGATTTATTGTTGGTGCTTGGAGACCGTTATGAAATACTGGCAGCCGTCACGGCAGCCTTGTTTTATAAAATTCCGGTGGCCCATCTGCACGGAGGCGAGGTGACGGAGGGTGCCTATGATGATGCGATCCGTCATGCGATTACTAAGATGAGCCATCTGCATTTTACTTCTACGGAAGAATATCGCCAACGGGTGATCCAGTTGGGTGAAGCGCCTGAAAGAGTATTTTATGTGGGAGCAATCGGGATAGACAATATTTGGCATATCGAATTACTTTCGAAAGAATCGTTGGAAAATAGTTTATCATTTCTCCTGAATGGTAAAACGCTTTTACTTACTTATCATCCGGTTACATTAGACAGGGAAGATGCAGAAAGGCAATTCCGGAATCTGTTGAGTGTATTGGAGAGCAGAAAAGATTTGAGAATTATTTTTACGCTTCCGAACTCCGATACCGGAGGAAGGGTTATTATTCCCATGATCCATGATTTTGTAGAACGTCATACCGATAGGTCTATTGCTTTTACCTCTTTAGGACAAATACGTTATTTGTCTGCTCTTCAATACATCACGGCTGTTGTGGGGAATTCATCCAGTGGAATTCTGGAAGTCCCTTCTTTCGGAAAACCTACGCTGAATATCGGCCGGCGTCAAAAGGGGCGTTTATGTGCCGATAGTGTCGTGCATTGCGGGACTTCTGAAGCAGAAATTTCCGAGGGGTTGGATACTATATTATCGGATGAGTGTATCCGTCATGCCGCAACGACAATTAATCCTTACGAAAAACACGATACAGCCAGCGAAATACTGCGTGTGTTAAAGACTTATCCTTTATCCGGAATTGTCCGGAAAACCTTTTATAACCTATAGTCATGTGTGATTTTTCAAAATATGTAGTAAAGGATAATATTACTATAAGGGAAGCCTTGGTGGCTTTAAACCGATTATCTGATGATTTACTAGTACTTTTTGTAGTAAATCAGAAAAATCGCTTGGTGGGAACTTTAACAGATGGTGATATCAGACGGAAATTGATAGAAGGAGCAGATCTATCGGATAGTATTTCTTTGGTGATGTATACTAATTTTCGTTTTATGTATGAAAATGATGTCTCTGTGGAGAATTTGAAAAAAATTAAAGCAACAGGGATAACCTTATTGCCAATATTGACAGAGGACAGAAAGATCGTAAAGGTTTATAACCTGAAGAAGAAAAAATCCATACTTCCGTTAGATGCAGTATTAATGGCCGGAGGGAAAGGGGAACGCCTTCGTCCGCTGACAGAACGAACTCCGAAACCCCTGTTGAAAGTCGGTGATAAAGCTATTATCGATTATAATATCGATAATCTGATTTCCTATGGTGTTTCCCATATTAATGTAACGGTGAATTATCTGGGAGAACAGCTTGAACGTCATTTTGAACAGCTCCGGGAAGGAGTAAAAGTAAATTGTGTCCGTGAACCTCAGTATTTGGGGACAATAGGTTCTATCAAATTTATAGATACTTTTTATAACGACACGATTCTTCTGATGAATTCGGATCTTTTTACCAATATAAATTTTGAAGATTTCTTTTTACACTTTCTGCAAAATGAAGCGGATATGTCGGTAGCTGCAATCCCCTATTCCGTATCTGTTCCTTACGGTATTTTTGAATTGGAGGAAAGAACGATAAAGGGTGTCCGGGAAAAACCGACTTATAACTATTATGCCAATTCCGGTATTTATTTGATTAAGCGTAAGTTGTTGAGTTTGATTCCGGAAGGTGTATTTTTCAATGCTACTGATTTTATGGAAAAACTGATCGGTGAAGGTTATCATGTGATTCGTTTTCCGCTTGTGGGGTATTGGATCGATATCGGTAAACATGAAGATTATAAGAAAGCTCAGGAATTTGTAAAACATTTGTAGAACGTTACTATGTATAAGGATAAACGGATACTGGCAATCATTCCGGCACGTGGAGGAAGTAAGGGACTGCCTGGAAAAAATATAAAACCTCTGAATGGCAAACCTCTGATTTATTATTCTATAGATGTAGCCAGGCAATTATTGAAAGAGGAAGATATATGCGTATCAACAGATGATTTATCAATTATTGAAAAAGTTGAAGCATATGGCCTTAAAGTTCCGTTTCAAAGACCGGATAAATTGGCTACGGATTGTGCAACAACCAATGATGTATTATTACATGCTATCGATTTTTACGAAGCCCGGAATATCCGGTATGATGTGATTTTATTATTACAGCCGACTTCTCCTTTACGTACCGTACGACATGTTGAAGAAGCCTTAAAGTTATACAGGGACGATATTGATATGGTCGTGTCAGTGATGGACTCTCATGCTCCTTCGGTATTATGCAGGGAAGCAGAAAATGGATATATGGATTTTGTGTTAAATAAAGAAGGAAGCAGGCGTCAGAACCTTACAAATTATTATGAGTATAATGGTGCAATTTATGTTATAAATGTCGGTCGATTGAAACAAAAGATGTTGTCCGGTTTAAGCCGTAAAATAAAATATGTTATGCCCCGATGGGCTTCTGTCGATATAGATGATGCTTGGGATTGGTTTATGGCAGAACAGGTGTTGAAATTGAATTTTAAAATTTAAAAATTTATGAAACCCATTGTACATATCGTACATCATGTTGATACAGAAGGACCTTTGTACGAAAGTCTTGAAGAAACGTTTGCAAGGCTCAATGATATATTAGGAGAGAAATTGAATATCGAACCTACCAGAGAGAATTTGTTGAAGTTACAAAATGGCTTATATGAAGGTTTAAATACAGAAAAAAAAGAATTGATTCGGACTGTTGTACAGCCTCATCTGTTACAATACAAAACTTCATGGAGTGAAATAGATGAAATGTTGTACCGGATACTGAGTAAAAAATACAGAGAAAAATTTAAAGATAGTTATGGGAATAGTTGGGTTTATAATTGGCATATCATGGATCATGCTGGTTTTGAAACCAATCCCCGTCACAGAGATTTGGGATATCTTAATATTTTTGATCATTATCGTACTATATTAAAGGAAACTCAATCTCTTACACAGGATGAAATACATTGGCATTTTCATCCGGTCCATTTTAACAGACAAGCAAACATTTGTGCGACTTCGTATGAAAATTGCTATAAAGAGCTCCATCAGATATTGTGTAGGAGATTGATCGAAAGAGATTGGTTTCCCATTGTAAATCGGGCGGGTCTGCATACAGAGAGACCTGATTCTCACTGGTTTCTAGAACAATGGTTACCTTTCGATGCTTCAAATCAGGCAATTGAAAATGATGACTACTGTTCGAATGGACGTTGGGGAGATTGGAAAGGAGCTCCGGTCGATTGGAGTATTTACCATCCTGATTTTTATGATTGGAGAAAAATAGGAGGTTGTAATAGGTTGATATCCAGAGTTATGAACTTAAAAACCAGATTCCGGAATATCACGGTTTATGAGATAGAAAAAGCATTTGAAAAAGCCAGAAAACAAAAAATAGATGTTTATTTAGGTGTGACAGATCACGATTTCAGGGAAATATCGGTAGAAATTGAAGAATTTTATTCAGATTTGTTACAAGTTCATCAAAATTATCAGGATGTCGATTTTAAATTCTCAAAATCTGTAGAAGCATTTCGTGCTGTGGCAGGTTTGACAGAAAAATCTTTAGATTTTGACTGTGAGCTTGTAGGAAACGTGTTACATATTAAGGTGAATGAAGGAGAAATATTCGGTCCTCAGCCCTACTTGGCCTTGAAAACTAAATCAGGCGATTATCTTCACGACAATTTGGATTTTGGAAATTTCAAGAAAGAATATTTTTATACATTCGATATTCATACAGTACCTCTTGACCAGGTTGCAATAATCAAATTGGCAGCTAATAGTCGTTCCGGAAATCAAAAAATTAAAACAATAGATTTGTCTCATAATTAGATTTTATGGAAACTGTCTCTGAATTCTTGAATAGATTAATACAAATTGAAAGTCATTCAGAATTATTTGATTTTAAGTTTAACTTTAAAGATTTTCATTTTTGGCCATTGGTACGGGAAAAGGTTTTACGGAAGGCTATGAATGATCATTTTGGATTTTTAGACCCTTGGGAATGTATTCGTCTGCCAAAGAGATCTTATCTTAAATTTTTTTATTTGAGTTGGAAATATTCCGCCCTGAGAATGCCCAAAGTTAAATTACTGATTTTTGGGTCTGATGTTACAAATATAAAAGTTGGAAACGCTTATTTCAATCGTGTTTCCGATCATTTTGCAGATGTATTTAAAACTGATACTATTCAGCTGGAACGTGCTTGCTTGAATTCTTATAAAAGACCAAGATATTATAAACAGGTCTATTCTTGGGATAGTATTGCATTAACGTCTTTAGCATTCAATAAAATATGCCGGCATTCGAAACGAATTGTTCCTGAAGTTCAAAAATTTGTCGATTATGTGAAAGAGAATTTGGGTTACACTTTTCAGGATGACTATTATGAAAAATTGAAATTGACACTTTCACGTTATGAATATAGACTACCGATCATCTATCGTGCTTATTCTACTTTCTTTAAAAAGAAAAGACCGCAATTGATTATTCTGGAACAAGGGTGTTATGGGATAGATAGTGCCATTATAATAAAAGCGGCAAAAGATTTAGGAATACGTGTAGCTGAGATGCAACATGGATATATAGGTATGGATCATCCGGCCTATGTATTTTCGGAGAATATACATAAAGATTATTTATCTTATTTACCTGACGATTTTTTGAGTTATGGTACATATTGGGAGAATAATTCTTGTTTACCTGTTTCTATTGTTAATATAGGTAATCCATATCTTACTGAATATGTGAAGAATACGACACAGCAGAAATATTCGGATTTGATTTTATATATTTCTTCCGCTATAAACCCATCGAAGATCGTGCAAGAAGTTTTGTATATCAATGATGTGATTAAAAAATATGGTTTTCAATTGATTTTCAGACCACACCCCAGTGAAACCCATCGTTTGGCAAATGAATATTTACCTCTTTTTCAGGCAGGAATTACAATCGATAGTCAAAATTTGTATGAATCTCTGGCAAAAGTTCAGTTTACGGTAAGCAATTATGGCAATATCTCAACTGCCATGTATGAAGCACTGGCTTTTGGATGTAAAGTTATTTTTATAGACGAAAGGAAAGACGATATGATCGAACAGAGGCCTGATTGTTTTACATATGTCCGAAATATCAGTGAGTTACCTTCTGAATTGGTCGTAGGTAGTGATATCATGATCCGATGTGAAAGGATTTGGAAATCTGATTGGAAAAATAATTATATCTGTTACGTTTCCCAATATTTGAAATAAAAATGGCTATACCTCGGATTCTCCGAAATTCCGGTTTGTACAGTTTTGTCTCTTTTTTACAAAAGGGAGCTGCCTTTTTTTTACTTCCGGTTTATACGGCATATCTTACTCCTGAAGACTATGGTACATTAAGTGTAATTCAGGCATTGGTATCTTTTTTTTCTATTTTTCTTCTTTTATCGCTTGACGGTGCTGCTGCCCGGTTTCATTTTTTTTCTGTAGATCAGTATTTCAGAGCAAGGATCTGGGGTACAATTTTATTGTTGGTACTAGGAAATTCTGTTGTATTAGGTTTGATCTTGATTATTTTTAATCATTGGTTGGTTGAGCCATTTGCTAAAGGGATTCCTTTTTATCCATTGATTTTTTTAGCTTTGTTGGCAACCATATTAAGTCCGCTTTATCTTTTTTTTCAACGTTGGTTGCAGGTAACTCAGCAAGGAGGGAAATATGTGATAAACATGTTACTGAATTTTGTGATTCTGACAACTTTGAATATTGTGGCCTTGGTTGTTTTTAAATTGGGCGTTTTGGGGTGGATGTATGCAACGTTAATTACTTCTTTGTTGTTTTTTTTGTATTCCTTGATTGTATTTGTTCCTCATGTACGGTTTAAACCTGATAAGTCAATTATTGTTGATGCTTATAAATATTCATTACCCTTGTTGCCCCATACGGTATCCAGTTGGTTCATGTCAATGGTGGACAGGGTATTTATCAATAATTTTCTGGGAACAGCTAAAACAGGATTGTATAGTGTCGGATATCAGTTTGGGAATGTAGTAGGAATCATTGCGAGTAGTGTTAATCAGGCTTTTTCGCCTTGGTTTATGGAACGTGTCCAGAGAGACAGACAAAAGCTGGCAGAAGTATATATCTTTGCAGAATGTGCTGTAACAGGATATTGTTTTTTAGCCTTTGTCATCTCATTTTTTTCCCCTGAAGTAATCCGGATAATGACCTCAGAAACTTATCATTTAGCTTGGAAACCCGTTGTTTTCCTGAGTTTTGGACAAGTATTTTCAGGCCTTTATTATTTTCTGAGTATGCCGTTATGGCTGAAACGGACAAAGTACGTTTTTCTCATTACCTTGATTTCGGCATTAACTAGTGTTACCTTGAATTATCTGTTTATACCAATATGGGGAATTATAGGTGCTGCTATAGCATTGTGTATCTCGTTATTTGTATGCTCTGTCTGGGGGTTGTATTTATCCTTGAAAGCAGAACCTGATATTGTTTTTTTCTGGCGTAAAATGTATATCGAAATTTTCTTAT
>UMHO01021639.1_pt1 | contig 54631 bp, 72 predicted proteins | sample 1965561 | NCBI WGS metagenome assembly UMHO01 (sample SAMEA4836102, study PRJEB28245) | human gut metagenome | biome: gut microbiome; material: fecal sample | place: Denmark | collected 2008 | reverse complement strand
ACAAAAGCCATGGAAGCAATGCTGGAGGACAGGGATGAGACGTATGAAAATTTTATCCGTCTGGAGTATGGGTACACCGCAGAGGAGAAAAAGGCCAGAAACGGGTATACCATTCACGGAACGCACCGCGATGACCCCATGATTGAAACCGTAGTTCTTATGTCTGCCCAGGTAGAAGGCAATGTACGGCAGGGTGAGATGGAGGTTTCCGGTGAAATGGGGCTTCCAGCTTTAAAAACGTATGGAGAGAGCTTAGAAGCGCTGGGAGAGGAGCGGGGATACCGCTGTCTGCTCCCGGAAGGGGAGAAAATGGATCTGGAAGAGCTTCGGAGCATCCTTGAAATCCGGGAACAGGAACGTACAGAACCGGCAAAGAAGGAAAGTGCCGGGGAAACGACTGGTGTTCAGGAGACCCAGAGTGCGTCAGGTCAGGAGCAGGCCGGCGCACAGGAACCGGATAAGGAGGGACTGGAAAGTCGGCCAGACAGTCAGCAGACTGGTGGAGAAGCCGGGAATAAGGAAGAGGCGGGAGGACAGTCAGGATGGAATGAGACGGAAGGAGAAGGGGTCGAAAATCCGTCGGAAGATGAGAAAATGGAAGGAACAGAGGCCGGAAATCCGTCAGATAAGCAGGAAACCGGCGGAGAAGTAAACGGAAATTCGCCGGAAGGGCAGGAAAGTAGTGGAGAAAGTTCGGGAAATCCGTCAGACAAGCAGGACAATGTCGGAGAAGAAGCTGGAAATCAATCGGGCGGTCAGGAAGTCGGTGGAGAAGTCTCAGAAAATCCGCCAGACAGTCAGAAAACTGGCGGACAAGAAGCCGGGAACCAGCCGGGCAGCCAGGAATCCGGCAGCGTAGCAGAGAAAAGGGATCCGGATATTGCCGAAATTGCCATAAGTCCTCATTTGCGCAGCCGTCTTTTAAGTCCATTTTCCTCTGCTCCGATACACTTTTTGGCTACATCCAATGATGCACAACGGGAGGAAGAGCTGCCAGAGAAGGGGGAACAGGAGGAAGGACTGCTGCCGGAGGAGGAAGATATGCCGGTTACGGAGCAGTTTGAATACATAAAACATCCCGTTGCCCCCTTCCCTCTATCCGAACCGGAATATACCTCTGCTCCCAGAGAAAAAATCAGAGAGGATCAGAAGAAACACCCATTCAGCTTAAAAGCACTTTTTTCATTTCTGTCAGAGGATGAGGAGGAGGGGGACAGTCTTTATGCTGTACTTCCGGATTTCATAGATGATGATCTGGAGTCAATGGATCCTTCCGATTATGGGGATCCTCTTCGCTGTCTTTATCGTTTCAAAATCTGGGATCACCGGACAGAGGGACGGATTCATATCAATAAGCGGGATTTGGAGCTTTATAAAGGAAATCCCGAAGGAAGTTATGGAAAAACTCAGGGAAATGCCACGTTAGAGGGAGCGGTATACGGTCTTTTTGCTGCTCAGGACATTATTCATCCGGATGGGAAAAGCGGTGTCGTATATGGCAGGGATCAGCTGACAGCCATCGCTGCCACAGACAAGGAGGGGAACGCCTCATTTTTAGCATACACTGAATGTCCGGGTACGTTGTGGAATGGCAGCGGTACAGAAGTTTCTGCGTTTACGGGGCCTGAAAATCTGTATCAGGGCAGTCAGATTACCTCATCCGATCATGGCTTTGGAACGAAAATCTATCCGGATTATAAGTCAGAAAACGGCTCGGTCTGGATTGGACGTCCCCTTCTCATGGGCAGCTATTACGTTATGGAATTGAGCCGGTCGGAGGGATATGAGCTTTCTGTGCAGGGCCTTAATAAGGCAGAGACAAACCGGGAGGCAGATGAGAGCGTTACAGTGATTTCTTCCGGTTCAGCCTGGGTGAAAAATGGCCTTTCTGATCACAACAGTATGGAAGCGGACGGCTCCTGGAATGACTTTACCATCGAATCGTATGATGCAGAAAATGGCTATGATATTACAATTACAGGCTATCCGGAGCATACGCGGTTTTACCGTTTGAGTTCGGAGGAGCGCAGGGAAAATGTAAAGCAGATTGTAAATACAGTACCGCAGCAAAAGGTGGATGAACATGGAACGCCTGTTTATAAAAAGGCTGCAGGCGGTGAACTGAAAACAGACGAGCATGGAAATCCTATATTAAAAGAAGATAGTTCAGAAGAGGAAAAGCTTCCTTTAAAAGAGACGCTTCCCTACCGTTTCCGCACAGCTCCCTATCCTTTTGGCACAGCAGAGCCGGAGGATCTCTCCTTATGGGATCAGCCTGTGGAAGAGGATTATTTAAAGGAGCAGGCAGAGGCCATGCTGGCTCAGCTTGGCTATCATCTGACAGCGGAAGAAATGGGTGCTCCCTGGGTCAATATCCCGTTGAAAAAAGAAAATTCTTTTCTGGATAATTCCACAGCGGCCAGTCAGATACTGGACTGGTATACAGAGCATGGGTTTTATGACTGCGCCGGAGTGGGAGCGGTCTATGAAAAAGAGGGAGAGTGGTTTGCCCGTCTGCATTACGATCATTCGGGAAACATTCCTCCTATGAGCGGTATTTATGACCGGGCAGATCAGCGGATGTATGTAAAAAAGGAAGCGGAGCAGGGAATTTACTGGCTGGAATACGAAAAGGGAACCTACAGCCTCAAAAGCCGTACAGTGACGCTGAAAGAAAAGAGAGAGCTTGAAGGCGAGGTACTTTTAGAGGAAAACACCCTGGATCATGCTGCAGTCTGCTGTCAGCCGGTTTATGAGTGTTATAAGGAGGGGGAAATCCTGCTTGACGTTCAGGGAAATCCGATTCCTGAGATGGAGCAGGTGCCTGTTTATGAAGAAAAAGAGGTCGTATACCAGACTCTGGCAAAGGAGCCTGTGGAGGCCGTGTGGGATGCATCCGCAGGCAGCTATACGATCCATTTTATTCCGAAATCGGTCAAAGGACAGAACGTACAGGATGTATTTCGGGCGGTTACGGATAAAAAGACCATCGAGCTTCACGGAACAGCAATCCCGTATAATCAGTATCTGATCCATGAAATGGGAGCGGCTGTGGATGTGGCTTCTTCTATCATAAAACAGGATCCGGGAAGCTATATAAAGCCGGTGCTGCTGTCTTATCCGGGCCAGAATCAGCCGGTACAGGATGGGGAGACGCAAAAAGAACCGGTTCAGGTGTTGGAACGGGCGATTAAACAGTCTGTGAGGGTTTCCAAAGACATTTCACAGGAATCCTATGAAAATGTAAACACATACGGTTCGGTCCACAATGATCCCATGACAGCGCTTTTGGGACTTTTCGGTGGTTCCGGAAGAGGAACAAAGCTTTTGGATCAGTTTAAATTCCGGTTATATTTAAAGAGCGATCTTGTAAATCTCTATGCAGATGAGGCAGGAAATCTTTTGTCAGAGGATATCAGCAGCAAAGATTTTACAGAGGCAGTTCAGGCTCATTTTCTGCCGCCAAAGGATGGCGGCGGGCAGAAGCTTTTAGAGAAAAAAGCAGACGGAAGCTGGAATTATAAAAAGTTTTTTGATGCATTGTATGCGGCAGACCAAAGGCCGGGAACTGAGGCAGCGGAACAGAAGCTGACAGAATTTGCATTGTCTTATGTGGATGTAAAAGCATATAAGGAGGAGATTTTAAAGCAGCAGCCAGATCTGAACGAAGACAGGGCCTACAGGCAGGCTCTTGCACAGGCCAAAGAGGAGGCCAAAGCTTATACAGAGCGTTTTAAGGGACTGGATGAGAAGCTTTCGATTGCCTGGGATCGGGATCCGTCAGGGGGTGCAGACCGGGATAAAAAGACCCTTCAGTGCAGCACACGGAATGGGAAAGATGATTATTTTGATACCTCTATCATGCTCCCTTACGGGGAATATGTGATGGTTGAGCAGCAGCCTTCTGCCCTTGAAGGGGAGCTGGCAAACCGTCATTATCGGATTGAGGAACCAAAAGAAATTACGCTTCCTTTTGTGCCTGAAATCGTGGAAAATGAGCAGACCGGGGAAGAAAATGTTCTGGATGAAACAGGAAGTTCCTATTTCCGTTATAACAGTACAGATTCTGCCGAGGAACTGGTCCGTAAGTATAAGATCCGTTTTAACGGAGAAAGCCATGTGATCCGGGCGAACGGTCAGGATGGGGAATTTGAGGTATATAAATACGGTCTGGATCTAAACAGCCGTCCCGGTCACAGCCTTACTTCCTCACAACCTTATGAAGAAGAATATATGGATGGAGCCAATCCGGCGGTAAAGGCTTATTACAGTGGCTATACCAGTGAAAGTGAGAATAAGGGAATCATGGATGGGGTTGTCTATGATGGAAATGAAACGGAAAACGGACAGGTGCAGATCCGGGATCAGGTTCCTGTAATGGAAGGGGAAGGCACTGCAATTCACGGTAAATTTGCTCCCATGCTTGTACCCTGGACGGTTCTTGCCCCTGCCACAGACCGGGTCAATCCGGATACGGGAAGCATTGAAACGCTTTATCCGTCAGGAAGCGGAGCCAATTTTAACTATGTTTCCTTTGCTCAGGAGGATGTTGAAAATACCTATTTCAGCTCCAGGCTGCGGATCGAAAAGATGGATGCAGAAACGGGAGAAACTATTTTCCATGACGGGGCTCTTTTTCGTATCTATGCTGCCAAGCGGGATGTAAAAAAGACAGGAACCGGCACGGCAGGAGGAAGCGGACAGGTCCTCTTCGGTTCGGCTGTGGATGCAGAGGGAAAGCCGGTGAAAGATGAAAACGGGAAGCAGATTCTTTACCCAAGAGTGGGAGCAGACAATAGTTCTGAAAGTGATGTTCCCATCCGGCTGGATGAGGATGGGATTCCCCTTTATGATGAAAGCCAGAGGATCAGCCAGCTAGATGAAAATGGGATAAAAAAGGGAATTTTCAGATCCTATTCTACCTTAAAGGAGCTGGTGATTGACGGACGACTGTGTGAGGTACCTGTGGGCTATATCGAAACGGCGCGTCCTCTGGGAGCGGGAGCCTATGTGCTGGTAGAGGTTCAGGCCCCGAAGGGATATACAAAGAGCCGGCCCGTAGCCTTTGAGATTTACGGAGACCAGGTCGTTTACTATGAGGAAAACACCTTAAAGGAAGGGAATGGCTGGGAGAGAAAAACGGCCAGACAGTATGAATATGCCATTCCTGTAACCGGGGAGGAAAACCGCAGAGGCACTGAGAAGGTAAGTGAGGTACCTGTACAGGATTACCCATCAGAGCTTTGGATCTACAAGACGGAGGACGGCGATTCTCTGGTTGGAAATGGGAACGGCCTAAAAAAGACAGATGCTCAGGGAAAAGAAGAAGCAAGCGGAGGCTTTACAGGAAATCAGGAGGAAATTTATGTAAATGACAGGGGCGATCTTCTCCTCTATAAAGTAAGCGGGCGAAAGGAAAAGCTGGAGGCCAGAGGGGATGTTAGGGAAATTACCTTTGATCAGGAAAAGCAAATATGGACCGGCTATGTAACAAAGGCCTTTGACTCATATTCCGAACACGTAATAGAGGGAACAGAGCAGGAATTAAAGGCTATGGACCGGGTGAAGCTTCTGTATGAGCTGGATGGTACATTTACGGGAAAAGGCATCCGTTTTGACCGGCCGGTTTCCGGGGCAGAACTGGTGCTTTATGAAGGAAGCTGTCTGGAGCCAAAGAAAAACGGCGGGTATGAGGGTGTTACAGTCCTGAGCCGTGAGGGAAGGACAGAAAAAATAGTAAATACGCATACAGGTACCCACAGGGAGCTGTTAAAAAGCGGTACAGATCTGGGGCCGGGCAAGCTGGATCTCTGGGAGGATCAAAAGCAGCCCAATGAACCCATAGAGCTGTATTTTTACGATTTAGAGAAGGAGAAGAGCCAGGGACGGCTGCGGGAGGATATCCACACAGGAGAACTGCAGGTACTGGATGAGAGAGGAAATGTTATATGCTTTGCAGATAAAGCCTCCGGTATGGCCTATGTCAGGGATGATTATGGAAGGATCATTGCATATCGGGCAGATGAAAAGGGAGAAAAAATCCCGGTGCGTTCGATCTGCGTGGGAGAAAACGGAGGAGCGCCTTCTATTTATAAGGACAAGCAGAGCGCAGATGATGAAAACGGACTTCCGGTATATTATAAAAACGGAGAGCCGGTATGGAAAGAAGAACGCTGGGTTACAGGAGAAAGCACAGGCCCGGATGGAAAGGAAGAAGGGATGGATGAAGCTCATGTGATCGCCCGCCTTCCCTTTGGAGCGTACATTTTACAGGAGGAAGGTGTTCCGTTTGAGCAGGGATATGTCCAGGCTCCGTATCAGGGATTGATCCTTGAGGATAGGAAAGGACCTCAGAAATATTTCCATCAGGATGAATTTACAAAAGCTGCCTTTGCAAAAATTGATATCCGCACACAAAAGGAGATCAAAGGGGCAGAGATGACCCTTTACAGAGCTCTTTTGGATAAAAATGGGAGACCGGAAACAGAAGAAAACGGTATTTACAAAAAGGGGGAGCCCTGGGCCGCCTGGATCAGCGGATATGCGTATGATGATAAAGGCGTGATGAAAAAGGATTCACAGGGAAATCCCATCCCTACGGATGAACCTCACTGGATCGACCACATTCCCGTTGGATTTTATGTGCTGGAGGAAACGCTTTGTCCTTATGACCAGGGCTATGTACAGTCGGAGTCTGTCAATGTGGAAATACAGGAAACAGGCCATGTTCAGAGCTTTGAAATGGAGGACGATTTTACAGCCATTGAGGTTTGGAAACTGGATGGAAAGCGGGACGAGGTGCTCTGCGGTGATACAGAAACAGGACTTACCCTTTACAGAGCCCTTCTGGATGCAGAGGGAAGGCCGGTGATGGAAGAGGGCCATCCGGCCATTCGGGAGGATCTGGCTGTATTTACCTTCCGGGCAGCTACATGGGAGGATGGACAGAAAGTGGCAGCTACCGGACGGGTGGAAACGGATGCAGCAGGACTTTATCCTATTATGAAATATGATTATCAGTATAATGATATCCCTGGAACCTTTCAGGGAAGGTATTATTATACAGAGAATGCATCGGTCCGGATGGAATATCTGCCGGTGGGAAGCTATGTACTGGCGGAGACTCAGACGCCGGAAGGGTATGCCACAGCAGATCCAATCCTGATTGAGATTCCCGATAAGGGTCATATGGTATCCGTAGGACAGTGGTCTATGAAGGATGAGCCATTAAAGCTTTCTGTGTCCAAACGTGTGATTTCCGGCGGGAAAGAGGTGGCCGGAGCGGAGCTTTCCATTTATCCGGTATCAGAAGATGGAAGGATATCCAGTGAAGCGCTGATCCTCCATATCCCGGAAAAGGATGGGAGCTGCCGTGAGGAAGAAGCAAGGTGGATTTCAGGAAATGATGGAAAATATACACAGAAAGAGGCAGAGGCGGGAACCATCCCGGAGGGTTTTGAAGAAGGGGATTTAAAGCCGCATTTGATTGAGTATATTCCGGACGGGGATTATATTCTCAGAGAAGAAATGACGCCCTATGGTTTTTTACAGTCCGTAGATCTGCCGTTTTCCGTTATAGATTCCAGAGTAATTCAGAAACTGGAAATGAAGGATGAAATCCCCGATGGGGTGCTGCAGGTTATCAAGCATGATGGAGACGACCATGAACTTTTACTGGAAGGAGCAGAATTTGAGCTCTTTAACAAAACGCTGGGAATTTCCTGTCAGAAGGCAGTCACCGATTTCAGAGGAAGGGCTGTGTTTGAAAAGCAGCCTGCCGGGTATCTGGCCTCTAACGGAAGCTTTGCCCCCTATATCTATGTGTGCAGAGAAATAAAGGCAGCTCCCGGCCATATGCTTTCAGCTCCGGACTTTGAATTTCAGTTTGAATATAAGGATGAAAGGACGAAGATCCTGAACGTGCAGCATGATCCGGAAAACGACAGTAATCGGGTGAAGGTGGAAAAACAGCTGGGAGATACGGGAGAACGGTTAAAAGGCGCCCTGCTTCGGTTAGAAAGAAAGATATCTGCGGAGGACGGAGGCCATACGGGGAAAATCCGCTGGGAAACAGCGGCAGAGTGGATCAGCGGAGATCAGCCTCATTTAGAAAAGGGGCTTAAAGAAGGAGAATACCGCCTTACAGAGCAGAAAGCTCCGGAGGGCTGCAATGTTTTGGCAGAGCCTGTTTATTTTACCATTGCAGACGGTATGAAAGAGGCTTTGCAGCTGGTGATGAAAAATTATACAGTCATTGTACAGATTGCCAAGACGGATCGTAGTTCCGGAGCTTTTCTGGCAGGAGCCAGGCTGCAGCTGATCCGAACGGATACAGGGGAAGTGATAGAGGAGTGGACCTCTGAAGAGCACACCCCAAAGACCTTTGTGGGGCTTAAGCCGGGAAGCTACCGGATCCATGAGCTGTATGCGCCTGAGAGCTATGAAAGGGCAGAGGATATGGAAATTGAAATAGAGGATCAATCCGCTGAAATTCAGACATTTTCCTTTGCGAATACGAGAATCACTTCTTCCGGCGGCGGAGGCAGCCACAGGCCTCAAAAGGAGTACATTTCCTTTAAAAAGACAGATGTTAATCATTTGCCTGTACCAGGAGCGGAATTTACGTTTTATGACCAGTGGGGAAATGAGATGGATCGGGCAGTAAGTGACGAAAAGGGATATTTTTCCATCCCGAAGCCTTCTGATGGAACCTATACCTTCCGGGAAACAAAAGCGCCTCAGGGCTATGGACTGGATCCGGTACTTCACAGCTTTACAGTCAGCCAGGGGGAGATATACCGGGGGGATTATGAGATAACAGACAGGGAAATGAAGGTAATTATAAGAAAACTGGACGGAGATACAAAGGAAACTCTGGATGGAGCCGCTCTGCAAATCCGAAGCGTGGAAGGGCAGACGGGCGCAGAGCATATCGTACAGGAGGGAATTTCAGGAGAAAATCCAGAAGGAAAGGGTACATTTGTGTTCCATGCGCCCCATCCCGGCACGTACCGTATTTATGAAACAATGGCGCCTGACGGCTATGAGAGAACGGAAAGCTATTGTGAATTTACCGTAAAAGAGGATGGAAGTACAGAGGGAAGTCTTACGGTTTATAATTTTAAGAGAAAGAAGACCCTGGGACAGATACGGGCGGTATATCAGCCGAAAAACCGGTTTGGCAATTTTACATATGGTTCAGGCAGCGGCTCAGGGAGCATACGCACCGGAGATACCATGGCGTACCGGGAATGGATGGTTCTGTCACTGCTGTTTTTGGCAGGAATGTTCCTTACTCTGCCTGAGCGTGAAGGAAAGAGAAAGGGACGATTTGGAACAATGAAAATGTTGGCAGTGATTGGCGTTTTGACGGGGGCCTGTCTGCTGTTTTCTGTTTCCGCCCATGCGGAGACGGTCTGTGAGGGAAATACGGAGAATATTTCCCAGACGATTCTGTATGAAGCGGTAGAGAAAAGGGAAATTCTTCCGGAAACGGCCCGTATATCAGTGAAAAATCCTCAGACAGGTAAAACAGAAGAGAGAATTTTTCCGGAGATCCGCAGAGAATATGGCAATGAGCGCTGGCAGGAGGATTTTGAACTGGAGCTTTCTGTTTTAGGAGAAAATGTTCAGGGATATGTACTGGGAGAGGAAGTAATCTGGGATGGAGAGCCGGAGGGCTTTCTGTCCCGGGGCGGACAGCTTCTTAAGGCAGCCGGACTTTCAGAGGCAGATTATGAGATTCAGGGGATCCGAAGAGAAGATACGAGCTCAGGGGATGAAAACAGGAAGCTGACTGCTTATGGAAAAAGGAAGGTTTGGGACTGCCGGGTGGAGTACGGCGGTTTGGTACATGCCGGGCAAAATGGAGCGGCTGTTAAAAATCAGGGGCAGAATTTAGCAGAAAACAGTGTGATAACAGAAGGAATCAGAGCAGGAAAGTCCATTTTTTTGATGGATTTGCTGCTTTTGGGAGCGGTTGCCCTTTTTTGGGGGCTTTGTGCGCGGAGATTTTTTCTAAAAAAACAGCCGTGCAGGAGATATTTTGTTCCGATACTGTTTCTGGTTGTTTCCGTCGTATGTTTTTTTCAGTTTCTTTCGGTATCAAAGCTTTATCATCAGGCCAGGAGGGATTATGAGATTCTCCGGAATAACGCATTTGCAGAGAAAGACGGGGATTTAAATATCGTTCTGGCAGATGGAAACGGCATTTCTCAGAAAGGGGAACAGAATGGGGGAGTGCCGGATGAAGAAATGCTGCGGATGATGAATCCAGAGTATTCCTTTTGGCTCCATATTCCGGAAACAGAGATGGATTATCCTGTAGTCAGGGGAAAAGACACTTCCTTTTATCTGAACCACAGCTTTGAGGGGAAGGACAGCGTATCGGGAGTAATTTTTACAGATCCGTTTACGGAACCGTTTGCGTCCGGCCACACGGTTCTCTATGGCCATAATATGAAAGACGGCTCCATGTTTGGAGGCCTTAAGGCCTATATGGATTCGGAGTTTTTTAGAAAATCGCCCTGTATTCGGATTTTCAGGCAGGGAAAATGGATTGTCTGCCCTATTTTTTCCTGCCATGTGGTTCAGGAAAATGATCATTCACCGTATCAGGCAGGGATGACAAAAACAGAGCGGGAAGCCTATTTTACTGCGATGTCCCAACAGTCTCTTTATGATACGGGGATTAAAAAATATGAAAATGAAGATTTTCTGACCCTTTCTACCTGTCACGGTTGGGGAAAGCGCCTGGTTTTGCATGCCATCATTCCCCATGAAGAGTCAGAAAAGGGAAGAGAATCTATAAAAATTGCTGATTTTTCTGTAAAAAAGAGTCAAAAATAGGCAGTTGCAACAGGGATAAATCACTGGACAAATGTCGTATTTTGTGAGAAAATAAACACGAGTATAACGTGATAAAATTAACAAGGAACACGATACTTATTAAACTGTATGGAGCAGGACGGCATCCTTCAGCCGGATGTTCAGTCCGACTGAAGAAATCGGATGTCCATCCGATGTGAAGGCAGGGGAAAAATTGTGCGTACAAGCAAGTTTGACGTCTGTTTTTGTTTCTGCTATCACGCCGTCCTAAACTGTTACATCAAATTTCAATTTGAAAGGAGTTTTAACACATGATTTATTCACATGAAGTAGAAGAAATGTGCACAGTTGCACAGGGCGTTCATCATGGCGCTGCTCCAATTCCAGAAGAAGCAAAATGGGTAAAGTCAAAGCAGATTACAGACATTTCCGGTCTTACACACGGTGTGGGCTGGTGTGCTCCCCAGCAGGGCGCATGTAAGCTGACTCTGAATGTAAAAGAGGGTATCATTCAGGAGGCTCTGGTTGAGACCATCGGATGTTCCGGTATGACACATTCAGCAGCTATGGCATCTGAAATCCTTCCGGGACTGACCCTGCTTGAGGCACTGAACACTGATCTGGTATGTGATGCGATCAATACTGCTATGAGAGAGCTGTTCTTACAGATTGTTTACGGAAGAACACAGAGTGCATTCTCTGAGGATGGACTTCCTGTAGGCGCCGGCCTGGAGGATCTGGGCAAGGGACTGCGTTCTCAGGTTGGTACTATGTATGGAACTCTTAAGAAAGGTCCGCGTTATCTGGAGATGGCTGAGGGTTATGTAACAGGCATCGCTCTGGATGCAGAAGATCAGATTATTGGTTACCAGTTCGTAAACCTTGGAAAGATGACCGACTTCATCAAGAAGGGCGACGATCCTAACACTGCATGGGAGAAAGCAAAGGGACAGTACGGCCGTGTAGATGACGCTGTTAAGATCATTGACCCACGCAAAGAATGATGAGGACCAATTAGGAGGATAAAGAAGATGGCATTATTTGAATCATATGAGAGAAGAATTGATAAGATCAATTCCGTATTAAACAGCTATGGCATTGCTTCTATCGAGGAAGCTGAAAAGATTACAAAAGATGCAGGCCTTGACGTTTATGCTCAGGTTAAGAAGATCCAGCCGATCTGCTTCGAGAATGCATGCTGGGCTTACACTGTAGGCGCAGCCATCGCGATCAAGAAGGGCTGCAGAAGAGCTGCTGACGCTGCTGCTGCCATCGGCGAGGGCCTTCAGGCATTCTGTATTCCCGGTTCTGTAGCTGACCAGCGTAAGGTTGGTTTAGGCCACGGAAATCTGGGCAAGATGCTTCTGGAAGAGGAGACTGACTGCTTCTGCTTCCTGGCAGGCCATGAGTCCTTTGCAGCTGCTGAAGGTGCAATCGGTATCGCAGAGAAGGCAAACAAGGTTCGTCAGAAGCCTCTGCGCGTTATCTTAAACGGTTTAGGAAAGGACGCTGCACAGGTTATCTCCAGAATCAACGGCTTTACATACGTTGAGACAGAGATGGATTACTACACAGGCGAGGTTAAGGAGCTGTGGAGAAAGTCCTACTCTGAGGGCTTAAGAGCAAAGGTTAACTGCTACGGCGCTAACGACGTAACAGAGGGCGTTGCTATCATGTGGAAGGAAGGCGTTGACGTTTCCATCACTGGTAACTCCACCAACCCAACCAGATTCCAGCATCCGGTAGCAGGCACCTACAAGAAGGAGTGCGTAGAGAAGGGCAAGAAGTACTTCTCCGTAGCATCCGGCGGCGGTACAGGCCGTACCCTGCATCCTGACAACATGGCAGCAGGTCCTGCATCCTACGGTATGACCGATACCATGGGACGTATGCACTCTGATGCGCAGTTCGCAGGTTCTTCCTCCGTTCCGGCTCACGTTGAGATGATGGGTCTGATCGGTATGGGTAATAACCCAATGGTTGGCGCTACTGTAGCTGTAGCTGTTTCGATTGAGGAAGCTGCTAAGGAAGGCAAGTTCTAATAAAAAACCTTGGATTTACAAGGAAAAATGAACCTTTAAACAAAGAGGGGAATCGTCTTTTGACGGTTCCTCTTTTGTGGCTTTTGAGATATAAATGCGGTTTTGTCTACCATTTGTCAACCCTTTTTTGAGTGGTAGACAAATGATTATTCGATTTGATTTAAAATATCAATCGTATGTGAGGCCATGCGAGGGGTTGCATGGCTGTATATATCAAGAGTAACATCAATATGTTTGTGTCCTAATCTTTTCTGAACGTCTTTTATATCGGCACCGGCCTCCAGCAGCATAGTTGCATGAGTATGCCTGAGGGAATGGTAGTCAAAATCTTTAAAACCAAGATTGTAATGGATCACACGGCAGCAGTGCTGCATAACTCTGGGTTGGATATAGGTACCATTTTCACGACAGTTTACCATATGAATAGGCTTTCCGCGTCCATCGGCATTCAGGACGCATTGATCGTCCACATAGAGCTGAGCATAATACTGTTCATAAAATTCTTTTGCTTTAACTTGGTGGTTGTATGTATTACGCAACAGGCTGAGCATTTTTTCATCTAATTCAATCGTTCGGAAACTATCATATTTCGGATTACTGAAAACCCAAGCGCCGTTTACATTCTGAATTTGCTGATTGACACTCAAAGTGCTGTTCTCAAAATCAACATCGTCCCAGGTAAGTGCGAACGATTCCCCAAGCCGTAAACCGCATCGGTATGCAAGCTGTAGAGGGATATGGCAGGAATGCCCTTCCGGGAATCTGCTGATAATAATGCTCCATTCCTCAGAGGATATGGGAGTACGAATCTTTTTTCGTGTAGGTATCTGGGAAGTTGCCCTTTTGGGTGGCAATTTTGCGCTTTTGGCAGGATTGTATTTAATGAATTGCATAGGCTCTACGGCATAGTCAAGGGCACCTGTCAGAAGCCCTTTGAGCACGGATAGCGTATTTCGGCTATACCCTGCATTGAATTTATCATTTATGAATCCCTGTATAATGGCAGGGGTTAGAGATTTTAAATAATAGCTTCCAAGAATCGGAGTGATGTGGAGAGATACTTTTTTCTTATAATTCAAGTAGGTATCTATTTTGAGATTTGTTTTGCAATATTTTTCCAGCCAAAGCTGATAGAAATCCGATACAGATATCTCAGATGGTACAAAGTGGGATCCGGCATTATCATACTCCGCCTTTGCTTGTGTACCAGCAGCCAGAGCTTCCGCCTTAGTGCGGTATCCGCCCTTGCTGATGGAATTACGCTTCCTATTGATTCGTGCTCCCTCAAAAGACCACTCCCAGGTTGTTCCGCGCTTGCGTGTTCTTAATTGTCCCATAATCATTCCTCCTATTTGTTGCGACGTCGCACATTTTTGGGTATAAAAAATACACCTGTACAGGTGTAAGGAGGTGTGGTACAATGTAGGTGGTTAAGTTACATTGTGTCAGACCTCCGGGCCTGTACAGAATTTATTTAAAAGCCGTTCCTGTTGGCGCAGGGGCGGTTTTTGCAATTTGACAAATAAACGGATTTGACATATAATATACTTAACAAGACAGCCGACAGGTAGGTGCACACTACCCGTCCCGGCGAATCAAAGACCTAAAAAATAGTCGTCTCCTCGGCCAAGAGCAGGACGGCTATTTTTTATGCGTATATGTCAGGATCGCAACGATCAGTAATGCTACAGATACAATTAACTGCAATTCTTCATATGTACTCATAAAGCATCTCCTCCTTCCGCAAGACTCGGAACGGATAGAGAGCTGCCGCCTGTTCGGCTGCCTGGGTAAGTATATTATATTATCAAGGTGGTGGCCCCTGCGTGGCGCAGGGGCGGTTTTTGTTGCTTATAAGAATTTTTTGTGAAAGGTTACAGTTCAAGTTCCTTCATAGCTTCTTCTGCTGAGATAAATTTGTGGCAGTCAGGATCATTTTCTATTTCTCTGAGCATAGCCAGATCAAATTCATCAGGTTCGATTTCCTCGATATTAGCTAAAATGAAATTTAACATTTAAGCCTCCTCGATATACGAAAATATTAAGCGGCTTTATTATAATCAACGATGGCTACTTCTGTTAATAAATCTTTCAAATGTGAAATGATGGTTTCGATTTTTCTCAGTGTAATACCATTTAAGTATTCTTCGCCGCATTGAGTGCATTTTTTACAGGGTACATTTTTAATAATGATGTAGCAGCCGTTATATTCGCTCATATAAGTGGTGGTTGATTCTACAACATTTCCTTTGCATGAAAAGCAGGTCATAATCAAATCTCCTTTCTTGTTTTAAAATCAGATTCCCATTTTTCTAAATCAGGGTAATAAGCTGTTACAATCCACAGGGTAGATAAATCGCTTCCTGTAACAACATGAAGAATTAACTGGGTTAATGATTTCCCAAGTATTAGACAGCTGGGATATGGATAGTCATCTGGATATTGCTCAATAATTTCTCCGGTTTTAATACAGGATATGACATCTTCAATGAGGATTCCACGCTGTTCCAAACGCTTCGCTGCATGAAGAGTGATTTCTATGTTCTCTAATGAACATATTTTCTGTAAATCTTGTAGGTTTAATTCTTTTTCGTCCACAGAAAAACCTCCTTTGGTTTAATACATTACTTTTCCAATTACTTTTCCCATGCAAACTACGTTATCCCCTTCGTGTATGGGAATATTTTTATAATCTTTATTTCTGGAAATAAGTTCTTTTTCACCCAATTCTTTGATAAAGGCATCCCCATTTACTATGAATACGCCAATATCACCGATATGCATTTCTGCGTCCCGCTGCACCAGTGCAATATCCTCATGGGAAAAATCCGGTTCCATGCTGTCTCCGTTTACATCAATAGCAAAGTCGGCTGCTTCATATTCTGGCAGTGCCGGGAGTTCAATATCATCTTCGGCTTCATTTCCCAATATGAAGATTCCTGTTCCGGCAGATACTCCGGCCCGGAAGTAGGGGAGGACAAGGAGATTGTTATCTTGTTTTGGGTGAAACTCTATGATAGTGGCAGGAGCAGTGAGCTTTCCATACTTACTTGCACGCTCATATTCTTTGACAAGAATGGTATCTACCATGTCCTGGCCGTGGGGGTCGAGGGAGCGGTATTTTTTGATAAGTAATTTTTCAACAGGAGAAAATTCGACAGTTTCTAATGATAATAAATAATTCGGTGTAATATCTAAAACCCCACATAAAAGTTCTATTGTATCGGGATCTGGTTTATTTTTATTATTTTCCCAATCACTTACAGAATTGTGTTTTGCCCCGATTTTTTCAGCAAGTTGCTTTTGAGTAAGATTCTTGGCTTTACGTGCCTCTTTAATTTTCCCTCCAAAGGTTAAATCCATAATGCTTCCTCCTTATAGTGAAATAATAACATAATATTTCGATTTTGTAAATGAATAGATTTCGAAAATCTCGAAAAAACGTATTGATATTTCGAATATACCGGTATATTATAAAGATACTTCGAACAAATCGAAAATGGAGGTGATATGTTGGAAGTCGGATTAAAAATTAAGAAATACTTAGATGAAAAAGGTATTTCGCAGGCGCACATAAGCAGAGAGATTGAAATGGATCCGGTAAAATTAAATCTTTCTTTAAATGGAAAAAGAAGATTTACATTTCCTGAGTATGAATTACTCTGTGGCGCCCTTAATGTGGATACAAACTTTTTCTTAAAACCCAGATTACCAGAAAAGAAGGTGAAGTGATTCAAGAATGGGAAAGCATAAAAAGAAAAAAGACCGCTTCCCACAAAAGCAGTCTTTTAAAGTGTCTTTACAGGTTGATGGTCTTTCCGATAGTAATTGCGATGATGTCATCAGGAAATACAAAAAGTGTCTCGAAAGACTGTTTGAGACCAGTATTTGTGATTAAAGTAGCATTTTTCAAAAGCAAATCATCTTTTGGTACATCAGAGAGGGTCATTTTTTGAGCTTGTTTATGAATGGTATCCATCAAGATATCGGTTGTATTATCTTTTGGTAACGAAAAATAAGGAGTGCCGTAAATAATTCCAGCAGCAGTAATGATAATAAGGGAGTTTTCAGTGAAGTCAAAATTTTCTTCTTTGAGTTTAGTCATAGCTGTAAAGGCATAAGCCATACCGGCTTTCAATGAAGATGCTTTAGGTAATTTGATATCATCCATTTTAAAAGGCTCCTTTCTAAATATAGCACGAACATAAGTTGCCGATACATTATATCGTACATTATTTAGAAAATCAATATGAATATAGCAGAAAAACACAATATATAGTGAATTGCTGAAGATGTTCCTACTATATTGAGCATAATGCTACAAAATTATTTCGCAGAGACCGAGGATGGGAGGTGAGGAAGGTGGAAGAAAAGGAAAAACCACATTCTGATTGGAGAATGTGGATTATAACAGCGACCATGGTTATTCAGCTTTTGAACTCGATTCAGTATTATCAGGCTTGGAATCAACTTCAGGATTCAACTGAATTGCAGAGTCAGGTGTTGCAATATCAAGTTGAGAGCTTGAAGGCAATAAATCAGGCGCTGGATGGCTGGAAGTAGTATCGTTCGTTTGGCTTAAAGTTTAAGAAGGAGGGCACGCAGAATGAACAATTTAAGAAAAGCGACTCTGACAACTCTGGAAGTGGCAGAGATGATGGAAGTTTCACACAACGATGTGTTGAGAAAGTTGGATGGGAGAAAGGATCGTAAGGGATACATTCAGATATTGACTGAAAGCCAAATGGCTGTGAGTGATTATTTTATCCCTTCTACCTATCAGGATGCCAGCGGAAAGGAAAACAAGTGTTATGAAGTTACCCGTATGGGATGTGATTTTCTGGCAAATAAATCAACCGGAGAAAAGGGAGTGCTGTTTACAGCCAGATATGTAAAGCGATTCCATGAGATGGAAAATCCCAAAATTCAGATTCCTCTGACGGAGCATCCGGGAGAGGTGGCGAATCTGCTTAAAGTTCTTTTAAGCCGTATGGACAAACAGGGCATTGCCCCATACAAATCCGCTGAAATGGTAAAGCTGGTTTGCGAGCAGTACGGGATTCGGCTTCCAGATGATTTCGTGAAGGTTCCAGAGTATGAGCAGATGAGTATGATGAGGCTTTTGACAGACTCTGGCAGAGACTGAGGACGGGAGGTGAGAGAAATGGAAGGAAAGAAAGGTTCTATAAAAGAAGCTACAGAAGTCGTTAATAACTGGCTGGAGGATGAAAAGCTTAAGGCTAGGCTTTGGAGTCTGGTAAACGATTGGAACTCTTTGTGCAGTCAAATACAAAATGTAAAAGACAGGGTGGATGCTATGGAAAAAGACAAAATCAATCAGGAAGCAAAAAAATCCGAAAGACTTAGTAATATTGCCCTCGGATTTTCTGTATTCACTTTAGCAGGGATTATTTTTATCGAAGTCGTTATCAAGTCTGCCATCAAATAAATGACTGAAAGAAAATGGCAAGTTCGCTTCGGTTTAAGATAATTTCTATACACAAAGCAATCAATGAAATTGCAATGGCAAGCCAACTTTTTACATCGGCTTTATTAGCTTTTTTAGTTGAGATATCGGATAGGATTTTTGACGATTCGGCAATCTGCAAAGAATTTTTAGCCTGATTTTCAGCACTTACCGCAATATGTTCGATAGCTTCTATTTGCCGGTTCAAAGAAATTTGCTGTTCTTGAAATTTAGGACCGAAATATTCAATGGTTCTTTGAGAATCAGACTTCATGGACTCATGCATTGCTTGTCTATCTTCTTCAGATAGGTGGGATAACTTCATATTTGGAACTGTATTTAAAGCATCAGCTTGAGTAAATCCAGAATTGATAAATAAATCTAAATCAGTTTGGGGTTCTGAATCAGTAATCTCTTTAGGACGGACAGGATGCAGAAATGGTTTTATGTTAGACACGGAAAATCTCCTTTCGTTTGCATTTAATACGAGTACAGTATAGGACAGAGGGGAAGAAAAGACAAGGGAGGTGAAAAAAGATGGTAGCACCCTATCAACCATTATATACGGTCAAGGAAGCGTCCCAGGTTTTACGGGTCAATACCTCAAAGGTATATGAACTGATAAACACCGGACAGCTGCCGTACCTGTTATTAGGGCAGAAAAAGATCCGGGGCTCGGATCTGGAACAATTTATAGAGAAGTATCCGGTGGCACAGCCGGAAGAAGGAGGGAATCATGCAATCAGAAGCAATTAAGTACCAGCCCCCAGTGGAGGGTGTTGTAGTCACCCAGGAAGAGGAACAGCAGATCCTGAAGCTGGGGCGGATCGCCGGAGAGCAGATCAGGCAGAGCCATAAGGATGTGCGCCTGTTTGGCAGACTGTCTACGGTGATGGCGTTCCTGCTGGGGATGGAATCAGCGGTGCTGTTGTTGGTGGCCTGTGGAATTGTAACACTGTGAGAGGAGGTGAGAAAAGGATGGTTAGAGGAGCAAAGACAATAGCGGAATTTAAGATCCGTAAACATCTGGAAAAACTGGAAGAGAGAGGCCTTGTGATGGACAATATATCATTTGAGATGAAGAGCCAGAATGAAGCAGAGCTGACAGATGTGAATGGAGACAAACTGAGATTGATCTACGATCAGGAAACACGGACGGTTATAGAAATATGAGGGAGAGGAAAAGAATAAAAAAGGACCTGCACAGCGGCAACTGTGGTAGGTCCAGAAACTAAAAAAATCAACACCCTCTATTATGAGGGAGAACTGAGGGAAAATCAAGATGGCAAATCGAAAAAATGATGTTTTTTGTGCGGACAACCAGTATGAAGAGGCCCTGATGCTCATGGGACGGGTCAATGCGCTGGCTGGAATTGTACAGGCAAGTAAGTACTCTGTCAGCTGTGAAATGATTGCTGCGGCGCTGGGTTTTGAACTGGCTGAAAAGAAAGACAATGAACAGGGAGGAAAAGCAGAATGAAGGTAAAGGTAAAAGAACTGGTTCCGGGACAGGTGATCCGGGTAGAGTACGGGGATTACGAAAACTGGGTTAATTTCCAGGTAGATGCAGTAAAGCCGGTTGAAAGATATATCAATGTAGACTGCCATGCAGGCGGCATACATACAACCCTGGCGATGGAGCCGGAAGAAATGGTGGAGGTGCGTGGATAAATGGCAAAAGTAATTGGGATCATGGGGGAGTCTGGATCCGGCAAAACAACCAGCTGCAGAAATCTGGACCCGTCAACCACATACTATATCGACTGTGATAAAAAGGGGCTTAACTGGAAGGGGTGGAGAAAGTCCTATAACAGTGAAGCGAAAAACTTCCAGCAGACAAATTTCCTGGCTATTGTTTTAAAGCTGCTGCAAAACATTAATGATTCAGAGAATGCAAAGCATATTAAAACTGTTGTTATTGATACGATCAATGGCATTATGGTAGCTGAAGAAATGAGGAATGCAAAGGTCCAGGGGTACGGGAAGTGGACGGATCTAGCGTCCTATATTTGGGAAATCATAGACTATGCTTTAACCATGCGGGATGACCTGACGGTTATTATTATCGCACACTCAGAGACGGTATCGGATGATAACGGGATTGTATTTACCCGTATTAAAACCAACGGACGGAAACTGGATAAGATTGTACTGGAATCCAAGCTTACAACCGTCCTTTTGGCAGATTGTAAGGATGGAGCCTATATATTCCATACCCATGCAGAGAGGAATTCCGTAAAAACGCCGTTTGGAGCGTTTGAATCGGATGAAATCCCGAATGACATTACAGCTGTGATCAGGGCATTGGAAGACTATTAAGAAACAGAAAGGATAAGAGAAGATGGCAATTAAGAGATTTGGAGATTATGAAAAGACAAAGGCTTATGGGGATATCCAGGCGCTTCCCAAGGGAGGGTATGTCCTGAAAATTATGGATGCAGTAATCTGCGAGAACCGGAATGGACAGTACATCAAAATCAGCTGTGATGTGGCGGAAGGGGAATACCGCGATTTTTACGCCAATGAATACCGCAGCCAGCAGCAGGAAGATAAAAAATGGCATTGCAATTATCTTTTGAGTGTTCCGAATGATGATGGATCGGAACGGGACGGATGGACAAAACGGCGCTTTAAGACGGTAACAGAAGCCCTGGAATTATCAAATTCAGGATACCATTTTGACTGGGATGAAAAAGGCTTTAAAGGCAAGCTGATCGGCGGGCTTTTTAATGAAAGAGAGTACGAAAAGAAAGACGGAAGCGTAGGGCGAATGGCAAATCTCGCACAGTTATGCAGTGTGGAGAAGATCCGTACAGGGAAATTCAAACTCCCGGACGATAAACTGCTGCCAAACCGCCCGACAACTGCTGCACCAGCCGCCCCGGACGATTTCATGGCAATTCCTGAGGGGGAAGATGATTCCCTGCCATTTGATTGATCATGGATATTTTTAATCAGAAAAAGGTCCTGGACAGTTTTGAGATCCTGGTGGATACCCGTGAGCAGGATACCGAGAGAGCGCATAGGAGATATGCGTCTTTCGGTGCCCCGATCCGCCGTGCCACCCTGAACTATGGAGATTATACATACAATGCAGTGCTTCCGGATGGTCGGCAGATCTATGATCCGTCCTGTACCATTTCCCCTTTGTGCGCAGTAGAGAGGAAAATGGATCTGGATGAACTGGCAGGATGTTATACGCGCAGCAGGGACAGGTTCCGGCATGAGTTTGAACGTGCTCAAAAAAACGGTGGACGGATCTATATCCTGTGTGAAAATGCAAACTGGGAAAATCTCTTGAATGGAAAATACCGGAGCAGGATCCATGCAAATGCATTTGCGGCATCTGCCACAGCATGGATGGTGCGGTACAATGCAGGCCTGATTTTCTGCAAAGAGGAGACATCCGGAAGGCTGATCCGGGAAATCCTGTACCGGGACTTAAAGGAGCGATTGGAGAATGGAGAATATGGTTAATGGCGGCTGGGTGAAGCTGTACCGGGAATTAAAATCAAAGTCCATATGGCAGCTGTCTTCCCCGGAACAAAAAGTTGTTCTTATTACCATTCTGCTGTTGGCTAACCACGAAGAGAATAAGTGGGAATGGAAGGGTGAACGATATGTCTGCAAGCCTGGACAGTTAATTACCAGCCTGAATTCTCTGGTCAGGGAATGCGGCGAAGGAGTGACCATCCGGAATGTACGGACTGCACTGGAACGGTTTGAAAAATTAGGTTTCCTTACCAATACGTCAACGAAGACGGGAAGGCTTATTACCATAGTGAACTGGGAAAAGTACCAGGGTAAGGAGCCTGTGCCTGATAAATTGTCAGAAAATAGCCGACAAGGCAAAAATGTTACAAAAGTGTTAAATCATGAAAATTCGACAAAGCAGGTGACAATGCCACAGGCAAGGAGCGGACAGGATGAAAACACTGTGAAATCAACGGTTTCCAGACAGGATAACTTTGTTACTGACAAAGATACTGACAAAGATACTGACAAAGAGCCGACAAAGAGCCGACAAACAGCTGACAAAGAGCTGACAACTAACAAGAATGATAAAGAATATAAGAATGATAAAGAAATAAAGAAAGAGCCTGCGGCGCCTTTTTCAGATGCGGATGACACGGAAGGGATTGACCTCTGGGGGGAGGATGATGACACAGTGATTGACTCATGGGAGGACTGGAAAAAGAAAAATGGGGATCTATGAATTTCAAAAGGATGATGCATTTCGGTTCGTTCAGGAGATCGGGGCACGGGGCAAACAGAGGGGAGACGAATTACAGCTTGACAGATGCCCATATTGCCTTGGGGGAAAGAATGGAAAGGACCGGGGGACCTTTTCCATTAACCTCAGTACAGGCCAGTTTAAGTGTCTGAGGGAAAGCTGTGGGGCTCATGGAAATATGATCACACTTTCCAAGGATTTTGATTTTTCGCTGGGAACGGAAGTGGATGAGTATTACAGCAGCAGAAAGCATTTCCGTAAAATCCACAGAAAAGAGAAACCGGAAACAAAACCGGCAGCAGTGGCCTATATGGAATCCAGAGGGATATCGGAGGGGATCACGAACCGGTATAACATCACAGTAAGGAATGACAATGATGGGATCTTGGTATTCCCGTTTTACGACGAGAATGAAATCCTCCAATTTGTAAAATATCGAAACAGCGGATTCCGTAAGGGGATTGATAAAAACAAGGAGTGGTGTGAAGCAGACTGTAAACCGGTGCTTTTCGGAATGAACCATTGCAACCCGGACAATCCTACACTGGTTCTTACAGAGGGGCAGATCGATTCCCTTTCGGTTGCGGAAGCAGGGATTGAAAATGCAGTAAGCGTTCCAACCGGAGCGAAAGGATTCACCTGGATCCCGTACTGCTGGGACTTCCTCTCACAATTTAAAACCTTGGTAGTATTTGGAGATTGTGAGAACGGAAGGATCACATTGCTGGAAGAAATGCAGCAGCGTTTTCACGGATGCGTTAAACACGTCAGGATGGACGATTACAGGGGCTGTAAGGATGCAAACGAACTTCTTGTGGTCCACGGAAAAGAAGCCGTCAGAATGGCTGTTGAGAACGCACAGGCCATATTGACAAAACGGATTAAGCCGATGGAAGAGGTACAGAGGGTTGATTTGTCAAAGCTGGAAAAGATACGGAGCGGGATTGCATCCCTGGATAAGACGATTGGAGGATTTTATTTAGGCCAGCTGATTCTTCTTACGGGGGAACGCGGGGAAGGAAAATCAACCCTGGCTTCCCAGTTTGGGACATTTGCCATAGCAGCAGGATATACAACCTTTTTTTATTCCGGAGAGCTTATGGACTGGTATTTCCGTGCATGGTTTGACTTGCAGGTTGCCGGGAGAATGCATATCAACGCCATGGTATCCAATTTTGGATATACGTCCTATTGCATTGACGGAAACTGTATACCGCAAATTGAGCAGTGGTACAGAGGAAAGGCATACATATACGATAACGGAATCTTATCACAGGATGGGGAAGAGGAAGAAGGGCTTTTGGAGACCATGGAAAAGGCAATCGTGCAGTACGGGTGCCGGGTGTTATTTGTAGATAACCTTATGACAGCGATCACAGATGATATTGCATCGGATCTGTACCGGCAGCAGACCAAGTTTGTAAAAGCACTTGCCTTTATGGCTAAGAAATATAATGTGCTCATTTTTTTAATTGCACATCCAAGGAAGTCAACGGGGAATGAATTCGGAAATGATGATGTAGCCGGGAGCAGCAACATCACCAACCTGGTTGATGTGGTGCTGAAATATTCCAAGCCTAAGAAAACAGGGGACGAGGCACCCTATTGTGACAGACTGCTGACGGTACATAAAAACAGGCTGACGGGAAGGACGAACCGGGACGGAATCAGGCTTTATTACCAGGAAAGTTCCAAACGGATTTCTGAGAACCCGGAAACATTTGATTGGGATCTGGGCTGGAACCAGCTGTCGGCGATCCGGCCGGATGAAAGAATACCATTTGATGAGGTGATTGACTTTGGATAAACCATTAAAAAATGACGAAGTGGCAGGGATACTCACACAGATGCAAAGGTTCTGGATCAAATGGAGAGACTGTGTCGCAGAGGATAATTTTGATAAGTGGGATTCAGTAATAGAGGATGCAAACCAGATCATGGAAGCGCATGGTGTACGAATGGTACGAAAATGGGAAGGCCCGTGCCCTGTTACAGAAGAGGAGGTAGTAACGGCTCCGCTGGTTAATTGGTTTCTGGATCAGCTGGAAGCTAGGAGCAGAAAGGCACAGGAGAAATGAAACCGCCAAAGAGTGAACCGGTCTATATCTGCAGCATATGCGGGAAGGATATAGCCGGGGATCATGTATATATCAAAACAAGGAGAAGAACGGAGCAGCGTATCCATTATGGGTGTATGCCGTGCAGGAAAGGAAAAGAGCCATGGAGAGATTAACACATCCCCGCAGCAGCGGAATCAAGACGAAATATTGGAGTCCAAACAAGAAAGATGAGCTGGTTGAGCGGTTGGCAGCCTATGAGGATACCGACCTCACACCGCAGGAGATATATAGCCTTAAAGCAGGAACAATCCTTAAGGCGCTAAGAACAGAATGGATCCCGGTGGAGGAGAGGCTGCCGGAAGACGGGACATACCTTTGTACACTTGACGGAGAATTATGTGGACTGGATGAACCATTTACAGGAATGTGCGGGATTGAGAATGGAAAATGGGACGAAGAGGGCTGTGTAATAGCCTGGATGCCGCTGCCGGAGCCGTATCAGGGCAAGTAAGGGTTAGTTGTAGTAAACAGTTGTGGTATTAAACAAGTAGTTGTTGTATCGAGTTAAAACGAATTAAAGTCGAGTTAAAATTAAGATTTTGGGAGGCAATAAGCAGAATGAAAGAAGTAATTCTCAAAACAGCAGGGATGTTTGATGAATATGAACAGCAGGATAAGGATTATGAACTCTGGAAATCCATTTCCGAGTATATAGATGGAGAAACTGCACTGGTAATGGAGAGTGCGGCCAAGGATGGAAAATATGTTTTCTTAGGTTTAACTGATCGGGAAAAGGATAAGGAGCTGTTTTATATGATAGAACAGGACAGTATGATTGGTAGATATATTGGTGCCAGGGAGTTATTTGAGGCAGAATGGGAAAAAGGAGATTATGAACCTGAAGGCTGCATTTATCTGGAAAAGAAATGCCTAGAGTTTCGGGAAAATTAAGGTTTTGGAGATAGAAGTATGAAGCCAGAAGATTTAGAACTTTTTTTGATTATGTTGGGAATGCTCTTTTTGGCAATTATGATTATGCCTATGTAAAATTAAGGATTTGGAGAATAAAATGTTGACACATTTAAGTTTATTCTCCGGCATTGGGGGACTGGATCTGGCGGCAGAATGGGCTGGAATACAGACGGTGGGACAGTCTGAATGGGCGGATTTTCCTACAAAGGTACTTGAAAAGCACTGGCCCGATATCCCACGCTGGAGAGATATAAGGACATTAACGGGAGAAAGTTTCTATGAACGAACAGGATTACATACAGTTGACATTATTTCAGGAGGATTCCCCTGCCAGCCATTCTCTGTTGCCGGGAAGCGGCAGGGCAAGGAGGATGACCGTTATCTCTGGCCGGAAATGCTTAGAGTTATCGAAGAACTCAGGCCCTCTTGGGTTATTGGAGAAAATGTTGCTGGAATCATTAGAATGGCACTCGACGATGTGCTTTCTGACTTGGAAAACCAAGGTTACGCCACAAGGACGTTTGTATTACCAGCTGCAGGTGTTGGAGCCATGCACAGGCGATATCGGACAGCGATTGTTGCCCACACTGACTGCATCGGAGTGGAGAGGAACGGCAAAAAACAGATATTGGGGGAGTCACACATATCGGTCAGACAAATTAGCGAGCCGTTTCAGGACGCAGAGCGAAGATATGACACATATCAATCCAGATTATGCCGAAGTTTATATGGGCTTCCCAATGGGGTGGACCGTGTTAGATCATTGGGAAATGCAGTAGTACCACAGCAGTTCTATCCAATATTTCAGGCAATAGCAAACATAGGACGATATTAAGGTTTAGGAGATCAGCTATGAATTTTATCAAAAAGTTGTTTTGCAAGCATAAAAACAGTGAAGTTATTTGTTGGCATTGGACACATGGGCCAAATGGTAATGATATCAGATATTTAGAAATCCAGAGGAAATGTTCAGACTGTGGGAGATTTTTCTTTTCGTACATAGAAAATCGGAATGATTGTGAAAAATTTGTTTCAAAATATCCAGATAAACAGTGGTCAAATAAATGCAAACCAGTTTTGTAAAACTGACATTTGAAGGAGGAATAAGTATGTATAAAGACATAACAACACATAGCCAAAGAGACACAGATAGAAGTCCTAGAATTTTAGGAAACGAAACAAATGGAGTTAAATTCACAGTTCACAAACATATTTACTACGGGGATGAATGGCTTTTAACTTGCAGGGAACTGGGAGTTGAAAACAGAACCTTAAATACAGAGGATATGGAAGAAGCAAAAGAAAAGGCAATAATTGAAATGATACAGTTGCTTGGTATGGCAATTAATAAATATCAAAAAGCGATTGCAGACATAAACTGAGATTTAGCGCAGGAGGAACGATATGGAAGATCTAAATAAGGCAATAGGAAGGGTAGTAGAGGCGTTTGTGAACCTGGCTAAAATCATAGTGGAACTGGCAAAGTCACTCGCCAATATATTATTTCCGATCTTGAAAAGAAATAACTGGCGAAAGCTGCACGGACTACCCATGAGGAGGCGAATGAGGCCATGTGGCAAAAGAAAAATCCATACCTGGAATACATGATCGCCCTGCTACGAGGGCAGAAAGAAGGGATGCAGCTTGGGGATTGTAAAATCAGAGGCCCAGAGACGAGTGAACCGACTACAGAGGGAGAGGGCAGTGGCAGCCAGTGACATGGATGCAATCCGGGGTCCGAAACTGGAGGTATGGTCTGCGCGGATGCCGGCGTATGCGTACACGTCACTGTGCCCAGACGAGAGATACAGGAGGTAGGAAATTGAATGTACTTAAGAGCGTAATAATCATCCTGTGGGCCATAACAGGGACGGTCAATCTGATCCAGCACAACATAGACCGTTGGGATTACCTGATGGTCTGGGGCTCTCTGATGGCGGTGCTGATGATTTGGAGGTGATGTTATGCCGGGGCCAGTATATTATGACCTGTACGATTGCGGAAAGCTTGTAGGGCGGTACAGTGGCATTGAGCTGCAAAAGAGATTCGGCTGGAAGTGCAGGCCTCAGGTCGACAAGTACAGTGATATGGGAATCCTGTACCAAAAGAGGTACCTGATTGCCCGAGTGGATATGGAAACCTGGGCGGATGAGTGGGATGAGGCCAGACAGAGGATTTTGAGGGCGAGGAGGTGATACCGTTGGACAAGCAGATATTAGAGCAGTACATAGATGCGTGTGAGCTCGTAGAGGAGGCAAAAGAGGAGCTTCGCAGATTGAGAAAACAGAGAAAGAGGATTGAGCAGGATATTGTAAAAGGTTCCTCGCCAGAATTCCCATATACAGCCCATAACTTTCATGTGCAGGGGATTTCGTATTCTGTGCTTAAAGATCCCAGAAGTGTAGAAGTTCAGGAGAAGATTTTACAGCAGCGCATTGAGGCGGCGGCCAAGATCAAGCAGCAGGTGGAGGCCTGGATGCTCACAATATCCCCAAGGATGCAGCGGATTATCCGGTACAGGATATTCGAGGAATTGACTTGGGCGCAAGTGGCGGTTCGGATGGGTCGGAAAGCTACAGCGGATAGTGTAAGGATGGAATTTACAAATTTCATGAAAGTCGCATAAAGTTATTTCGTTTATTTCACATTTTTCGTTTTGAAAATGTTATAGTGTACCATGAAGCCAAAGGCATAACGCCGACGGCTTGCACTTAAATCGACGGTCGCCAGGGTGCTACAGCCGGGTGGCCGGTTCGTCTGGCTCTGGTTCCATCCCAGGGCTGGACGCCCCCTTCTTCGGATCCTTAGCTCAGTCGGTAGAGCAGGTGACTGTTAACCACCGTGTCCCAGGTTCGATTCCTGGAGGATCCGTTGGTTTTTCTTTTGCATGATTTTCCTTCTCTGGAAAGGCTCCTGCTTCGGCGGGGGCTTTTCTTTTTGAAGAAAATAAATTTACAAAAAGAGATTGACAAATTAACTATTTTAGTTAATAATATAGGCAAGGGTGATCACCTTAAACGGAGGAAGGAATAGGAGGATGAAGTCATGTTAAATAGTTTTGGCAAATTTTGTCGGAAGATAAGAATTGACAATAATAAACTGCTTTACGATATGGCGAACCAGTTAGGTGTATCATCAGCATTTCTATCAAAAGTGGAGAACGGAAAAGGTAAACCTCCGGAAGAATGGAGAAATATCCTTATCAATGAATACAATTTGAATGATGGCGAAATAAAAGAGCTAGATAAAGTTATGTTCGAGGCCAGAAATCAAAAAAGTATTGATATGTCAACGTTTAGGGCATCTGATAGAGATATGATGATCTCTTTTGCACGAGCAATGGAATCATGGGATGAGGATAAAAAGAAGGAACTAAGTAATTGGTTGAAGAGAAATCAAGAATAGGAGATGATAATGTTTGGGGAATTTTTCTGTAGCACCTATGTCTAGGAAAGATATTAGGGGATTGGTAAAAGAATTTAGGGAAATGTTTGGTTTAGAGCAGGTTTTATATTTTCCGATAGTGCAGTTTATAGAATGGGTTTTGGGACGACTTGGGCTAGAGCTTGAAATAGTTTCAATTTCCGATATGCCACAAGCGTATGGTGTGACGAATCCAGGTACGGAAACAATGAAAATACGAGAAGATGTTTATGAAGGTGCGATTAAAGGTAATCCAAGAGACCGTTTTACATTATGTCATGAATTAGGACATTATTTGATACATTTTCCGGAACGTGTTACATTTGCCAGAGGTACAGTACCTGCATACATGAATCCCGAGTGGCAAGCAAATGCTTTTGCTGGGGAATTAATGGCACCATATGATCTTGTAGAAGGTATGAGGATTGAAGAAATTGCTGAAAAATGCGGAATGTCAATAACTGCAGCATCTATCCAATACAGACAATATTATTGATGTGATGGAGAAATCCTTTACATAGAAAAAACCAAGCACACAAAGTACTTGGTCATTTGTTGAAAGTGTTACCACTGTTCAACTGGTTTATAATCTAATTTGGCGATTTGATTATATCACAGTGGTACCTCTTTTGCAAGTGAAAACTTGAGAAAGGAGGTGTTTTCATGTGGATTTTCAGAGCTTGGATCACTGGTAGAGACGGTGAAAAGATTTATGCAAAAGACCATGGAAAGAGAGCTTTCAGGTTTTGGGTGGGTCCAGGATCAGAGCCGACTAAGAAGAACTAGTTAACTCTAAAGAGGCACTTTACCAGTTGGGTGTCTCTGGTTTCAAGAAAGGAGCCAGAGATATGGCAAAGACAAAATCAAGTGTTAGAGGAACACAGCAGAAAAAAATTGTGGTTGTAAAATCATATACAAGAAATGATGGAACTAAGGTTGATGGTCACAGACGATCTACGCCTAATTAAGCGATTCTGGAGAAGCGTCTGCTAATGTGGGGGCTTCTCTTTGTTCTCAATATTTGATACGATAAAAAGAAAAGGAAATAAGTTACTATGGAAATTCAAAGATTATTTGTGAGAACACCATTTATATATTTAATAAGTGGGAAGTACTATGCGTTGGGCTACAAAACTTGTATGCTGTTAGGGGAAAGGTATATAACACTTCCAAAACATTATGATCGATATGTTAGTGCATTGAATGATAATTCTATTTCAAGAAAAGACGCGTGGGAAATATTTTATAGGTTAATTGATATTGCATTGTCAGTACAAAATATGCATATATCAGAGAAAGCAGAATTTGAAAAATTAGGATTAAATGCTGAACAAATTCATGAGTTGGAAAAACAACTAGATCAGCAAAAGATGTTTTTAAAAGAATACTCATTAGCAGATTACCTAAAAAATATTCCTTTGCAGATTAGTTAAAAACAGAACGTAGTATGAGCCGCCACCGTGCGGCTCTTTTTCTATACATAAAAAACAAACACGAATGAGAGGTGGTGAGGCTTGGCAAGGGCACCAGATGAACGTCAGGAGCAGGCAAAGGAGCTGTTCCTGCAAGGCATGAAACTGATTGATATTTCTAAGGCTTTGGAGGTTCCAGTGGGGACGATCCGGAGCTGGAAGAAGCGATATAACTGGGACAAGAAATCCAATGCAACGTTGCATAAGCGCAAACGCAACGTTGCGAAAGCAAAAGGCGGTCAACGAGGAAACCAAAACGCTATTGGAAACCATGGCGGCGCTGCCCCGGAAGGAAATAAAAACGCAGTCACCACAGGAGAGTTTGAGACTCTCCTTTTTGATTGCCTGGAACCGGAAGAAAAGCAGCTGGCCGCAGCGGTTCCAAATGATAAGGAGCAGCTTCTCTTCCAGGAGATCCAGCTGCTGACTGTCAGGGAACGCCGGATGCTGAAACGGATTGAGAACCTGCGGCAGGCAGATTTCACTACCGTCAAAAAGAAAAAGGGAACCGAAAAGGATAAGTGGACGGATTTGGATGAGAAACACGCAACGCTGGGCCAGATTCAGAACATAGAGGATGCCCTGACCCGTGTGCAGGCCCGCAAGCAGGCTGCCATTGATTCATTACACCGCTTCGGTGTAGATGATGCCCGTCTGGAGATCGAACTTATGAAACTGGATATGGCAGCGCTGAAACTGGGAGGACAGGAGACGGAAGTGGAAGAGGATGGATTCCTCGAGGCACTGAATACAGAGGCGGGAGACTTGTGGGGGGATTCCGATGACGATTAAGGAGCGGATCAGTCAGACAAAACAGAAGATTGAAAAGCTGAAAGGCCAGCGCAATATCCTGACAAAGGTTCAGATCTTCAAGTTTCAGCCATTTTCCCGCAAGCAGAAGCAGATCCTGACATGGTGGGTGCCTGACAGCCCTGTAAAGGATTATGACGGCATTATAGCAGATGGGGCCATCCGATCCGGTAAGACCGTCTGTATGTCCCTGTCTTTTGTGATGTGGGCCATGAGTACTTTCTCAGGTCAGAACTTTGCCATGTGCGGAAAGACCATCGGCTCCTTCCGCCGCAATGTTCTATTCTGGCTGAAACTGATGTTAAAAAGCCGGGGCTACCGGGTGGTGGACCATCGTGCCGATAACATGGTGGAGATCAGCAGGGGACAGGTCACGAATTACTTTTACATCTTCGGCGGCAAGGACGAGAGATCACAGGACCTGATTCAGGGCATTACCCTGGCGGGTCTGTTCTGCGATGAAGTGGCTCTTATGCCGGAGAGCTTTGTCAATCAGGCAACTGGTCGCTGCTCTGTGACTGGATCAAAATACTACTTTAACTGTAACCCAGATGGCCCCTATCACTGGTTTAAGGTCAACTGGATTGACAAAGCTGTGGGATTTCTGGGAAAGAAGAAAGCAGCAAAGATCCGTGAGGAGGCAGAGGCGGAAGGGAAGGAAGCAGACCTTAAAAAGCTTTTGTATGTCCACTTCACGATGGATGATAACCTGAGCCTGTCGGAAGAGATTAAGGCCAGATATCGCAGAGACTACACCGGTGTCTTTTTTAAGCGTTATATCATGGGGCTATGGGCTATGGCCGAGGGCGTTATCTATGATATGTTTGACCCGGATAAGCACACCGTTGATACGGAGGCTCTGGCTGCTGCATATAAATCGCAAACAGGGCATGACTTCTGGACGGGTGATAAGTATGTTAGCTGTGACTATGGTACTCAAAACCCGACAGCTTTCCTATTCTGGCAGCAGGGAGCTGATAAGAAATGGTACTGCCGACGGGAATACTATTATTCTGGAAGAGATAAAGGGAGGCAAAAGACAGATGCAGAGTTTTCAGCAGACTTAAAAAAATGGTTGGGGAATACAGAAATCAGAGCCGTAATTCTGGATCCAGCAGCAGCTAGTTTCAAAGCTCAGCTGGAGAAGGATGGCTTTAAGGTCAAAAAGGCAAAAAATGATGTTTTAGACGGGATCCGGTTAGTAGCTACGCTGCTGCTTACGGGTTCTATTTTTATAGATAAGTCTTGCGAAAATCTGATCAAAGAGTTTGCATCCTATATCTGGGACGCAAAAGCAGCAGACAAGGGAGAGGACAAACCGGTGAAAGAGCACGATCACGCACTTGACGCCCTCAGATATTTTTGCATGACAATAATTAAGATGCGTCCGGGAATCCGGATTTTGAAGTGAGGTGGATTGGATGGATATATTATTTGACCCGAATAAAAACCGGATGACCAATATGCAGTTGTGCCGGCTGTACATGGACGAGTTTGTGCGTTCCAAGGAACGGCGGTGGATGTTAGACGGGGAGGCATATTACAGAGTGGATAACCCGGAGATCATGAACCGGAAGATGTACCGCTACCGGGAAGATAAGACCACCGGGCAGATAGAAAAGGTACTGGATAGATCCAAGCCCAATAATAAGCGTGCGCATGGTTTTATGCACTTGCTGATTGAGGATAAGACCAATTATCTGCTTTCAAAGCCTTATACACTGACCTGCGAGGAATCAGAAGAGTATCTGTCTATGGTACAGGATACCTTAGGGAAAAACTTTCAGGACAGGCGCCTGATGCGTCTGGGTGTATCTGCCAGCAATGGCGGGATTGCATGGCTGCATCCGTATATCGATGAGCAGGGAAAATTCCAGACTATGATCATTCCGCCTGAACAGGGGATCCCACTTTGGAGGGATAACGATCACGAAGAGCTGAATGGCTTTATCTGGTTTTATAATGTTCAGGTCATCGAGGGACAGGAGCAGAAGACGGTCACAAAAGTGGAATACTGGCTTTCGGAGGCCGTCGCTTACTATATCTCTGATTCAGAAGGCGAGGGATGGGACTTACGGTTGGATTCTGAGCGCTATCTGGATGCGGTGGCAGATGAGAACAGTGAGTTTATGGAGCATTTTCATATCGGCAACGAGGCCGGAAATTGGGGCAAGGTTCCATTTGTCCCATTTAAAAACAATGACTACGAGCTGCCGGATCTTAAATTTGTAAAGTCGTTGATTGATGGATATGACAAGGCCCGGTCTGATGTAGCCAATTTCCTTGATGAGGTACGTTCTATTGTGTATGCCTTGAAAGGATACGGCGGCCATGATCTGGGCGAGTTTATGCGGGATCTGAATTATTTCCGGGCGATCTCTCTGGATGAGGATGGCGGGGCAGAGGCGATCACAGCACCTGTGGATATCGCAGCGGCCAAGGACGACTTTGACACGCTGCGGAAAGATATCTATGATTTTGGACAGGGCGTAGACAAGAACAGTGATAAACTTGGTAATAGCCCTTCTGGTATTGCCTTGAAGTTTGTGTACTCCGGTTTGGATTTGAAATGCAACCGGATGGAGAATGCGTTTAAGGCGGGCATGGAACGGTTGCTTTGCTTCGTGGATAAGTATCTGGAATTGATCGGGGCTGGCAGTCACCCAGAATGTGAGATCGACATTGTCTTTAACCGGGATATCGCAATTAACGAGAGCCAGGCTATTACCGACTGTGCCGCATCCAAGGGTATCATATCAGACGAGACGATCATTAAAAACCATCCGTGGGTTGAGGATGCTACAGAAGAGCTTGAGCGCTTAAACGCCCAGCGGGAAGCCGAGAAGGCGGAATTATCCGATATGTTCCCGCCGAACCCAGATGGCGAGGAAGGTGAGGCTTAATGGAATACTGGCAGGAGCGTCAGGAGGCCATGTACAAGGTCGGAGAGATGCAGGTCAACAAATACTTCACCCGTCTGGAAAAAGCCTTTAATCAGACGCGTAGAGAACTCCAGAAGACCATAGACGCGTTTTATTTCCGGTATGCAGAGGAGAACGGTCTTTCCTTTGCAGCCGCCCAGAAGAAGCTGGATGCAGAGGAACTGGGAGAACTCCAGGATTTTATTGACCTGGTTATGAAGAATATTGGAAAATACAATCAGCAGGTCAATAATATGTCCATCAAGGCCCGGATCACCCGCTATCAGGCTCTGGAGGCACAGGTAGACGCGATTCTCCGGCAGCTGTATGCCATCGACTATGAGACAGAGGCGGAAAAGACCATGCAGGAAGTCTATGGGGATACTTACTACCGCACTTGGTACAATGCAGATCAGTATCATGGTTTTCATGCGGAGTTTGCACAGGTGAATCCAACTGTTGTGGAAAAGCTTCTGGAATATCCGTTTAATGGTGCAGCGTTTTCCGAACGGCTCTGGAAACAGAAGGACCATCTTCAGGCCCGGCTGATGGAAGCAGTGACCACGATGCTGATCCAGGGCAGACACCCATCCACGCTGGCTAAGGATTTTGCCAAGAAGATGAATTCCAAGAAGTTTGACGCTTACCGGCTCCTGCATACAGAGAGTTCCTTCCTGATGAGTGAGGCCACCCATGCCGGATACAAAGAGGATGGTGTGGAAAAATACGAGATCCTTGCTACACTGGACAGCAAGACCTGTAACGTCTGTGGAGAACTGGACAATAAGGTGTATGAGGTTGGGAAAGAGATAACAGGCGTCAATATGCCACCCTTCCATCCACTGTGCCGGTGTACTACAGTCCCGCACTATGACGATACGCCGGCAGAAGGACTGACCAGAGCAGCCAGGGACCCAGAAACAGGGAAAACCTATGAAGTGCCGGCAGATATGACGTGGGAAGAGTGGAAAGAAAAGTATGTGGTTCGGAATGGTGTTGTAAAAACATTAGATGATGATATAATTAAAAACATCAAGATACCATATGATGTATACACAGTGAGAAATATAACTCCGGATATTGTTGATGAAATTCAAAATGGAATTGACGAAATAATGATGGAGTATGATGCTAAAATTGATCGAATTAAGGTAGAAGATATAAGTGATCGATTGCCTGATACACCGTACTTGGTTCGGTATTCAAATGAAGCTGGGATAAAAAAAGTAAATTTTGTAATCAATGCAGGTTTTGATTTTGATGGATTTCAAGAAGTTGTTTCCGCAGGATATGAGTGCGGGTATTTTGCAGGAAGAACTATAAAAGATCATGCAATCCATGAAATGGCCCATGTTATGACTGGCCAGCAATATAAAACAATAGCTGCTTTTAATGATTTTGCGAAAAGGATAGAAAAGAACTATGTATTGGGGGTATCTGGATATTCAGATAATGTAAAAGATGGCTTTGAAACGATTGCTGAGGCGTTTGTCAGAATAAGAAACCATGAATCAGTTCCGGAAGAAGCAGAAAAGTTGGTTCAGAAATATATTGAAAGGTGGAGAAAGCAATGATTATAATTCCAGTTTGCTTAAGATGTAAACATTTGCAAAAAGGAATGAAATGTAGGTCATATCCTGATGGAATTCCGGAAGAAATTACATTGGGAAAAAAAGAAGAGGGATGCAAGGATTTTGTTCAGAAAAATGATGCAACAAGACCGAGTATGTGACAAAGAAGTTTTACAATTACATAAAGGCGTTGGGAGGATGTAGGAATATATGGCCAGGGATGATTATTTTGTGATAGCCGCAAAGGTACTTGATTACCTATACAAATGTCTGAAAAAGGGAACTGCTCCAGATCCAGAACTGCTTTCTCCGGAAGCATTTGGTATCAATGAATCATACTGGAACTATATTTTTCAGAACTTATCAGGGTATGGATACATTACAGGAGTGATAACCGGGAGATTTATGGAAAATCCGGAAGTTCAGGTTAAGATTCAGTATGGCAGTTTAAAGATAACCCCGTTGGGAATCGAGTATCTGTCTGAGAATTCAACCATGAAAAAAGCATTGGAAACCTTGCAAACAATAAAAGATTTGATACCGTTTGTTTAAGCCAGAGCGTTCAGCTCTGGTATTTTTATACGCATTTTTAGCGTTGCGACGTCGCAACAGGAAGGAGCGAAATGTTGATTGAATATAGGGGAGAAGTCCTGCCAGGGTGTGCTCTTGGCCTCCCCAAAGGCACGGTTAAGGTTCAGCGAAAGGCTGGGCCTTTTTGATTTCACGAGGTAGGCGTGAAAAAAGCCACCTACTCGGTGGTGGGTGGCTCTTTAATATTTTGATAAAGATGAGCAAGTTCTTTTCCAAATTTCATACTATCAAAATTCATATTGATGAATAGGATAAATGAGCCAATTGCTTCCCCAATCTCTTCAGTAGATTCGGGAGGACAGTCATTGATAAATTCATATGCGGACACAACGCAGTATAGATGTTGTATTAGCTGATGGAATAATGGAGATGTAACAGGGCGAATATTATTGTCTGTATAAAGATTATTTAAAAATTGATAGCATGATGTAATTCTTTTGAAGAGGGTTAATAGTTCATTCTCTTCACTAAGAACTATGGCATTCTTAAAATCAAATTCTTCTTGTGGATTTTTGTAATTACTATTTCCGAGTAAAAAATCTGTTGATACATTAAAGTGATTGGCAATTTTTAGAATTGTTTCATTGCTGGGCTCGCTTTTCCCTTGTTCATATGCAGCAAGAGTAGTTTTTGCAATGCCAAGAATATCAGCTAAATTAGTTTGGGTAAGATTATTTTCTGCACGCAGTTGTTTTAGACGCTGGTTAATCATGTAAGTCACCTCCCTATGTATTAAATATAACGCATTTCAAAATAAAAGTACATAAATTTTGTACAAAAATATTGACAATACAAAATAAAAGTACTATAATTCGGAATGTACAAAAAAAACGTACTAGAGAGGAGAGATGATATGAAACGCTTAGTAGTAGAGATGGAAGATAAGTTACATACAGCCATCAAAATTGAAGCACTTAAGCAAGGAGTGTCAGCCAAGGATTATATTATTGCACTGATAAAAAAAGACTTAGAAACAAAAAAAGAGCAAACACAGTAACTTTGGCGAGCGACGTGTTTACTCAAGAATTGGATATAGGTGAACCTACATCTATCTGTAGTGTAACCTATTTCCTTAAAATTGTCAAATTTGAAAGGAGAAAAGGAGATATGCAGAAGCAGATTGAACAGACCTTGGATAGCAGAGAAGTAGCTGAGATGGTTGGTAAACAGCATAAGAATTTACTTGCTGATGTGAGAGGATATATAGAAGAATTAGGACAGCTGAAAATTCAGCCGTCCGATTTTTTCAAAGAAAGTACATATCAGAATATCCAGAATAAAACAATGCCTTGTTATGACATCACCAAGAAGGGCTGTGAGTTTATCGCCCACAAGCTGACCGGAATCAAAGGTACAGAATTTACCGCCCGTTATATTAACCGTTTCCACGATATGGAGGAAACAATTCAGAAAGGCATTCCACACAAACCGGACAAGCCCAAGAAAGAGAAGCTTCCTTCTGTCAATATGATGGTGAAGAACATCAGGGAAGCTCTTCACGATGCAGGAGTTGATTCTAAATACATAGCGGCAGAGGTAGTAAGAATTTATTCTGATTCTGGCTATCCAATAAATGTTCCACTCATTTCCGATGCTCCAAAGCTTTGGGACTGCACCAGCATTGCAAAAGAACTTGGCATCTACTCAGAATCCGGCAGGCCACACGATAAAGCGGTCAGCGCCATTATCCAGAAGCTTGACCTCTTTACAGATGAAATTGTAAGGACAGCCTACAGCCGGAACGGCCATGATGGTGTAACAGTCCAGTATAAGGGAAGTGTTCTTGAAAAGGTTAAGGAATGGCTGGAAGAAAACAGTTACCCCTCATTAATAGAGTTCCGGCTTGCAAATGGAAGTGTCAATAAGTGCCGGGTTTGTTATCAGGAGGTGGCGTGAGATGGATAAACAGAAGTTAAGTGAATACTATGATATTTTTCTGGAAGATATTCAGAAAAGTGCTGATGAAAAAGTAAGAGTGGCATATAGGGCATATAATAGAGCACTTGATGATTACATATCTGCGATACAAGAGGATTTATTCCATCAGGCTTTTCAATACGGTTATGAGCAGGGATTAAAAGCAGCAAAAACAATAGCATAACAATAATCAGAGCGTCCTTCTTCGGAGGGGCGTTCTTTTATGTTGCAGAAACAGGAGGTGAAGAGATTGATTGAGCATATAATCCGGTGGTTCAGACAGCGACGCTGTCTACACCAGTACAGAAAGCACTGGTGCCGCCGCCATGGACCTTATGGTGGGTATGTAAGGCGGTGCGTGAAATGTGGGAAAATTAAGTCATAGCAAGTCATAGGATTAGTCATAGACACGCAGGCGGGGCCTTGGTGTTATTTTTTCGCCTTTCCGGTACCGCAGGCGAAAAAGAACGGGACATCACCGGACGCGACCGGGATAACAAGCGAAGATGAATCGAAAGGAGCAACCGAACATGAAGAAAGAAGAACTGATTGCGAAAGGTCTGACAGAAGAGCAGGCTAAGGCCGTCATGGACATCTATACTGAGGAGATGAAGGGATTTATCCCAAAGTCCCGTTTTGATGAAGTGAATACGGCGAAAGCCGATCTGGAAAAACAGGTGGCTGACCGGGATAAGCAGCTTAAGGTCTTAAAGGATGAGGCTAAGGATAGCGAGGCTCTTCAGAATAAGATCACAGAGCTGGAGGATGCCAACAAGGCTACTAAGAAGTCATATGAGGATAAGATCCGTGATATGAAGCTGACCAGTGCCATTAAGGACCAGCTGACGGACTGTAAGTATCCAGAACTGGTAGCGGATAAGATTGACCGGACGAAGCTGATCCTGGCAGAGGATGGAACCGTGTCTGGTCTGACCGACCAGCTGAAGACGGTAAAGGAGACTTATAAAGAGCTGTTTACCCCGCCGGTCTCCGGGAAGACCCCGCCTAACAACGGGAAAACCACTCCACAGGTCACAGGTGATGCGACGAGGAGGGAACAGTTGGAGAAGCTGATCAACGATCCAAATACCCGTCTGGCAGACCGGATCGCAGCAAGAAATGAATTATTTAGCCTGAATCAGGCAGAAAGCGAGGAATAACATATGGCAAATCAGAAAGGAACAGGTACAACCTGGAATTTACCTAACTACGCAGGAGATTTATTTACTGCGGATGCAGTCAATACACCGATTTTTTCCGCTATTGGCGGTATGACCGGCGGTGTGCAGACAGATAACTTTGAATTCCCGACCGATTCCCAGTACAGTCTTCCGGTGGCAGCACAGCCAGCAATTACCGAGACAGCTTCCCTGACTGCGCCTCAGGCAGAAGAGATCGTGAGAAGCCAGAATACCAATGTGACCCAGATTTTTCATGAGAAGGTGTCTATTTCCTATGTGAAGGAGAGCAACCGCGGACGGATGAGCGGTCTTAACACTGCTGGACAGCAGAACAATGTACAGTCTACCGAGAAAGACTGGCAGATTGCAAGAAAGCTGGAAAAGATTGCCCGTGACATTGAGTACACCATTATCAACGGGGTGTATGCAAAGGCAACCAGCGCGGATGTGGCAAGCAAGACCAGAGGCCTTCTGGCTCTTTGCGGGGGTGATGGCGGTACCAAAGTAGACGGAAAGAGCGCAGTTTTAACCAAGGCTCTCATGCAGCAGCTGTTTAAAGCTATGTATGATGCAGGAGCTATTTTTTCTAATGTGGTTCTGTATGTGGGCAGTACTCAAAAGCAGATTATCACTGATATCTACTCTTATGCTCCTACTGACCGAAATGTGGGTGGTACCAATATTAAGCAGCTTGAGACAGATTTTGGAAATATTGGTATTGTTCTTGATCGTTTCATGCCCCAGACCGCTGTTCTGGCTGCAGAGCTGTCTGTAATGGCGCCAGTATTCCAGCCGGTACCGGGCAAAGGCAATTTCTTTTACGAAGAGCTTGCTAAGGCCGGAGCATCGGAAGAGGGCCAGATCTTTGGACAGTTTGGTCTGGATCACGGGCCGGCATTTATGCACGGTGCAATCACTGGACTGAAAGGATAAGGTGAATACATGAAGAAGAATTTTGATATGTCCGGGATTCAGCCGAAACTGCGTGAAATTCTGGAAGAACTGGATGGGAGAATCCCAGCCGCAGGAATGAAACAGGGCGCAGCGGTAAAAGATGCCGCTGCCGCTCCGACTCAGGAGGAGTTTAATGCGTTGCTTAAATCCCTTCGGGATGCCGGGATTATTGCAAAATAAGGAGGCTGTCATGACATTTTCTGAGATGCTGGAGAACGTAGAAAAGAATCTGGAGCTCACAGCAGGAGAACACAAGCTGTTGATTTCGGATATGATCCGGATGGTGTGTGATTATTGTAATCTGAGTGAGAACTGCATCCCGGATATTCTGGAACCAGTGATCCGGAAGAAGGTGAAAGGGATCCTGGATTATGAAGAGGCCAATGGAACCGGCTACCATCCGGAAGTTGCCAGCATTAAGGAGGGTGATGGCAGCATCACATGGGTTCAGACAGACGGGAACACAAAGGAGAGCATCTATGGGCTGTCTTCAAGCGATAAGGCAGCCTTGCGCCGCCACAGGAGGTTGAGAGGTTATGATTAACCCATATGCAGTGATGTATGATGCCAGAATGACAGTGAAGCGCTGGCAGGAGGTAGAAAAGGACGGATATACCAGGAATGAACTGGGAATTGTGGCCCAGGATCGTCCTTGCAGGTACAGCTCTTCCGGACAGGCACCGACTGGTGCCCCAAATCCCTCTATCCAGAACAGTCATAAACTGTTTTGTGGGCTGGAGGAGGATGTTCGGGAGGGAGACCGGATCGTGGTTACTCTGCGTACAGGAAAGACGGTAGAGCTTACTCTGGGAGAGTGTCACCCGTATACCTATCAGTGGCAGTGTGAAGTAAAGAGGGATGATAATGCATGAGCAGTAGTAATTACCGCAGGAACGAAGCCGCCATCAGGAAGTTCCGAAAAGAACTTATGGATATGGTGGATGATATCCGGGAAATCGACAAGAGGGTGCTTAACCAAGCTGTTAATGAGGGAGTTGCTTATGCCAAACGAAGGACGCCGGTAGGAGCGCACCCGAACCCGGTAGTCTTTACCATCAGGAACGGCCCTAAAGTGGGTGAGGTTGTCAGCTTTAAGGTTTCTAACCCTGGTGTGGGAGGAAAACTCCGGGAAAGCTGGCATAAGCTACCGACCAGACGCACTGCAGGCGCCCTGGAGACGGAGATGGTCAATAACATGGAGTATGCGTCCTATTGGAATTATGGACACAGGATCGTTACGAAAAAGGACGGCCCGACAAAAGGTTTTGTAAAAGGAACTCATGTGCTTGAAAAAACACAGAATTATGTATCTAAACGCATGATTGCATTATTCAAAAAGGAAGTGGAGGCGGTGCAGAATCGACACGATCAATGAGTTATATAAGGCAGTAGGAGCAGGCCTGAAAGCTGTGAAAAACTGCAAAGTATATTGCGAAGATGTACCGCAGAATTTTACGGTTCCTTGTTTCATGGTGACATTGTATGACCAGAATCCTTCCCGCGGCATCAATGGCCGGCTGAAAAATACGGTGAATCTGGATATCCTGTATTTTCCGGAGAATCGAAACCAGGCAGAGCAGCAGGAGGAATGCTGGAGCGTAGGCCAGGAGCTGGCAAGAGAATTTACGGCCCCTGGCTTTAAAATTAAAAACAGGAACTTAAAAATTGAGGACAAGGTACTGCATTTTATGTTTGATGTGGATTATCGGGAATACCTGGAAGACTCCGCGCCGCAGATGCAGTCTATGATCCAGAATGAAGAGATAAAGGAGGAGTAACCTATGGCAGGTACATGGGAATCTCAGAATAAAGTATTGCCCGGAGCCTATATCAATATCCGGACAAATGAGCCCCTGTCCATCACTCCGGGAGACAGAGGCACTGTTGTGATCCTTCAAGAGATGTCTGTGGGGGAAGATGGTCAAATCTATACGATTACAGCCACAGAGCAGGCGTATCCGGAGAAAGCAACAGCAGAGGATAAGAAGCTGGCTACAGAGGCTCTTAAAAAAGCCAAGACAGTACTTCTTTACAAGCTGCCAGAATCGCATAATACAGAGGCAGTTAATACAGCGCTGGGTAAGCTTAAAACGATACAGTTCAACGTGCTGTGTTACCCATACGATACAGAGCCAGAAACAGCATCTGCCAATAAGACGGCCATCGCTACGTGGATCAAAGCTATGAGGGATGATGAGGGTATTAAGTGTCAGGCGGTGCTGGCAAATTATGAGGCAGATTCAGAGGGAATCATCGATGTGGTGCAGGGGATCATCCTGACAGATGGTACAAAGTTAACTGCGGCAGAGACTACTGCATGGGTAGCCGGAGCAACAGCCGGGGCCAGTATTACAACTTCCAATACTGGCATGAAGTATGTGGGAGCTGTGGATGTATCTCCCAGAATGACCAAAAGTGAAATGGAAACAGCGGTCAAGGCAGGCAAGTTGATTTTCAAGGTAGACAGCGCCCAGAACGTGACTGTAGAGTATGACATCAATTCTCTTACCACGATTACTCCGGAAAAAAGGAAGATGCTTACAAAAAACAGGGTACTTCGTACAGTGGACAATATTGCTAACGACATCAGCAATATTTTTGAAAGCAACTATGTAGGGAAAGTCAACAACAATGCGGATGGCCAGTCTCTTCTGAAAGCGGCTCTGGTAGATTATTTCTCTACCCTTCAGAACATGGGAGCGATTCAGAATTTTGAAACAGACGATATCACGGTGGCAGCAGGAACGGATTCAGATGCCGTGGTGGTAGATGTATTCGTTCAGCCGGTAGACAGCGTAGAGAAGATCTATATCACCGTTAATTTATCGTAGGAGGTGAAGGACTATGGCAGGAAAAAACTATACCAGAATCAAAGACCTTGTGACTGGCAGTGAGGGCAGCGCCTATATCACAATCGACGGCCAGAACCGTTATTTTTTTGAACTGTCCAAGATCGAAGCAAATATTGAGTTTACAGTGATCGCCAAGAAGCTTCTGGGGCACAGGATGAAACAGCATAAGGTAGTCGCGGCAGAGGGAAAAGGAAGCATCACCATGTACAATGTAAGCCCTGCGGCATCGGCGATTTATCAGCAGTACGTCAAAGAGGGGAAGACACCTACGATCAGCATTCAGACTACCAACGAGGATCCGGCGTCTACTATTGGTCGACGAGTAATCGTGATGAGGGACTGCATTCTGGCAAAAGCACCAGTGGCGTATCTGGAAGACGGAAGTGAGGATCTGAACACCACTGATTCAGATTTTACTTTTGATGATTTGGACGATCTGGAGAGCTATACACTTCCGGAGAATATGAGATAGAAAGTGAGGAAAAAAGACTATGAGTAGCTTAAGTGCATTTTTAAATCCAGTACAGGCAGAAAACAAAGAGGTCATTGTATCAGAGCGCTTTCGGGAGAATGGAAAGACGGTTCCCTTTGTGATCCGGCCTATTACCCAGCAGGAAAATGAAACCTTGATGAAGAAGCACCGCAGTGTAGATAAAAAAAGCGGCGTTGAGCAGTTCAACCGTATCAGTTACAACCGTGAGCTGACCGCTATGGCCGTAGTAGAGCCGGATTTGAACAATGCAGAACTGCAGAAACGGTATGGCGTCTTAGGAGCAGACAAGGTATTGTCCGCCATGCTGTATGTGGGAGAGTACGGAACACTCATGGAGGCTGTACAGGAACTGTCTGGACTCGATCAGGATATCAACGAGGATATGGATGAGGCAAAAAACTGATCGAGCAGGGCGATCCTGAGCTATGTTACGCACACTTCGCCCTGCAAAGACTTCATATCAGGCCTGGGGTACTGGCCGGTATCTGCGGGGCTAATGATCCGGTGGAACCAAGAGAACGCGCTTTTATTTATGCGAGCATTGACCTCAGGGTAAAAGAAGAAAAGAGGCAGGCGGCTCAACTGTCTTAGGAAGGAGGAAGAGATGCCAACTTTAAATGCAATGTTCAAGCTGATGGACGGATACAGCAGCCAGATTAACAAGATGATAAACCGTACAGATGAAGCGATGAATAAGATGCTGGGTACTTCTAAGGCAGCGGATAAAACGAATGATTCCTTTCATAAGATGGGGAAAGGCGCATCCGGCGCAGCGCCGAAGGTAAAAGGCTTAGGGGATGGGCTGGATGTAGTGTCAAAAAAGGCCACCCGCGCGAACGGCAGCCTTAAGACACTGATCGGTACAGTTGCCAGTCTGGCAGCAGTGAAAAAGGGTATGGATATTGCGGATAGCTATACGAATACCAATGCCAGGCTTGGCATGATCACCTCATCCCCCGCCGAGCAGGCTGCATTGCAGAACGATATTTTTGCATCGGCTAACCGTTCCCGGGGAAGTTACACGGAAACGGCAAATGCGGTGGCAAAGATGCGTATGTTGGCCGGTGACAGCTTTGGGAGCAACCAGGAGGCTATAGGTTTCACTGAACTGCTTAACAAGTCCTTAAAGGTATCTGGTGCTGGACAGGCAGAACAGAGTGCTGCATTTTTACAGCTTACCCAGGCTATGGCGGCAGGAAAACTGCAGGGGGACGAGTTCCGTTCTGTGATGGAAAATGCTCCGATGGTAGCGGATGCTATTGCCAGGTACATGGGTAAGAGCAAAGGCGAGCTAAAGGAACTGTCTTCCCAGGGATTGATTACCGCCGGCATCATTAAAAATGCCATGTTTGAGGCAGCAGACGACATTAATGGGAAGTTTGAAAGTATGCCTATGACCTTTGCAGATGTCTGGAACAGGATTAAAAATGCCGGGATGCAGGCGTTCGGGGAGATTTTTGCCAGAATCAACGGCACGCTTAATTCAGATATGGGGCAGGCTGTGATAAACAATCTGACAGGGGGCATATACATGGCGGCAGAGGCGGTAAATCTGCTTTTAGATGGCCTGGAGCTTGTCGGGCAGTACATGGATATTCTGGGGCCGCTTGTGTTTGGTGTTGCAGGCGCTTTTGCACTATACCATGGCGTATTGTTGTTGACAAAGGGGGCGCAGATTGCGGCGTCTGCGGTAATGGGAGCTTACACAGCAGTTACGACCTTTTTGTCAATAGGTTATGGTGTGTTGACAGGGAATACAGCAGCTGCATCGGCAGCGCAGTTTGTTTATAACAGCGCCCTTCTTGCGTGTCCGCTTACTTGGATCATTGGCGGGATAATTGTTTTGATTGGGCTGTTTTATGCGGGCGTGGCGGCGGTTAATCATTTCGCCGGTACCAGTATCAGCGCAACCGGGTTGATTGTTGGAGCGGTATTTACAGCAGGAGCATTTATTGGAAACATATTTATTGGACTGTGGAATCTCCTAATAGGTGTTATTGTAGATGTGTTAAATGTGTGCATTTCATTCGCTGAATTTTTTGCTAATTTTTTGAATAACCCAGCAATCGCAGTAATGAATGTGATAGTAGATCTTGCCAACTTTGTAGTTGGTGTTTTACAGTCCCTTGCCAAGACAATTGACACTATTTTTGGTTCAAATCTGGCTGGTATTGTGGGGGGATGGGCAAGCTCAATAGATCGATTTAAATCCGAGATTAAACAGGATAATGGAGTTTATTTTGGCAGATATGATAAGAGCGAGCTACAATTTGATCGCTTGACATATTCGGGAGCATTTGGAAAAGGGTATGATGGCGGAAGTAATCTGGCAGGAAAAGCCTCTGGTTTCCTTTCTGGGTTCTCTCCAGATTTGTCTGGAATTGGAACAGGCGGAGGCAGCTACATGCCAGAGCCGTTTGGCGGTGTAGGAAATCCGGCTACGGTCAAAGGAACCGGCGCAGGCGGGGCCGTAAAGGTGGAAAACAAAGAGGATATTGAGTGGATGCGGAAACTGGCAGAGCGGGATTATGTGGCCCGGATCGCCCAGAATACCCTTGCACCCAATATCCGTGTGGAGTTTTCCGGCCCGATCACCAAGGAAGCAGATACAGACGGCCTTGTAGGTCATGTAGTTGATCGTCTCAAGGAAGTGATTGCCACTGCGCCAGAGGGGGTGCCTGAATAATGTCATACTCTGTCTATTTTAAATACGGAGGAAAGAAATATAAGCTCCCCGTCAATCCTGAGGAGATTAAGCGGAGCAGGGAGTTAAATATAGAGAATTACCAGGTATTAGGGACAGGACAGGTTTCTGTCCCTTCTTATTATAATCTGGAAGAGTTCAGCTTTGAAGCAGAGTTTCCCAGCCAAGACTATCACTACATGAATTCTGGCGCAAGGGCGGACGCAGATTATTACGAAAAGATGTTCCGAAAGGCCCAGAAGAATATGAAACCGGTCCGCTTTATTGCCTCCAATGACATTACAGATGATATCAGTGTAATGGTGCTGGTTAAGAGCGTAGAGGCAGTAGAAAAGGCCGGTGAAGAGGGGGATAAGTATCTGTCAATCAAGCTGCAGGAATACAAAGCTCCAGGCAAACGTTATGTGGCAGTACAGACGGTTGCGGCTACCGTCAAGCAGGAGGATACAGCAGCGGCAGCAGAAACGAATCCGGCTGTGACGGAGAATAAGACCCATACGGTTCAGTCGGGGGATACGCTTTGGGCGATTGCCAAGAAGTATTATGGGAATGGAGGCCAATATACAAAGATTGCATCAGCAAACCCAGATATTAAGAATCCTAACTTGATTTACCCAGGACAGGTTCTTTCGATTCCCGCGTAGGAGGTGGAAATGTGGAAGTACTGGTAGAAAGCCAGGGATATATTTATGATATTTCAGAAATGTGCAAGGAAATTTCATGGACAGAAGCCTTGAATGAAGGAGCCAGCAGCATGGATATCTCTTATATCAGTGATGGTCTGATACTTCAGAATGGGGATGTGGTCCGCTTGACAGACAATGATCAGGCGGATGGCATCTTTTTTGGCACTGTATATAAAGTGTCAGGAGACAGCAGCTCCGGAAGCGGCCGCCAAATCATAACCATCAAAGCGTATGACCAGCTCCGGAGGGCAAAGAATAAGGATATCATTGTGCTGGAGAATGGGACGCTTAAAAATCTGGTAGAAAATATGTGTACCTTCCAGACCATGACACCCGGGACCATCGAGGATACCGGCTTTATCATTCCGACCATTGCTGATTACGAAAAGTCCTGGCTGGACCATATTGCACAGGCGGTGTCTGATACGCTGATCGGTACCCAGGAGCATTATTGCCTGCGGGATGAATATGGGAAGGTCTGCCTGTGGAATATGCGGAACCTGCAGCTTCCACTGGTACTTGGCGATGATAGCCTTTGTACAGGCTATAGCTGGGAGAAATCCATTGATGACGAGTATTACAATCGCGTTAAGGTTGTATGGAAAAATGAGAATACAGGCCAGATTGATGTGGGCGCCGCCCATGACCAGGAGGCTGTGAACCGGTATGGTCTTCTTCAGTATCTGGAATCATCTCCCTCTGGCGTAGATAATGTAGCCAAGGCACAGGAGCGGGCCAACAATCTACTAAAGCTGTACAATCATGAGAAAGAGACCTTAAAACTGGAATGCCTGGGAGATCTTCGGGTACGGGCCGGGAACAGCGTGTGTGGCAGTATCGCTGATATTGCATTGAACCGAAGGCTGATCGTAAAAAAGGTAACGCATGACTTTCTGCCTGTACACACGATGACAATGGAGGTGATGACAGGTGACTGATCGGGGAAGTGTTCAGGAACTATTCAATCTGATAAAAACAGTAGTAGATAACTACATGAAAAGCCGTAAGCCAGCTGCCGTGCTTGTGGGGACTTATACAGGAAGCACAGTTATGATCGGGAGTCTTCCGGTTCCTCTCAGTATGATTACAGGAAACATGAAAAGTCAGCTGGTTTCAGGCGATAAGATACGGCTTCTGCGGAATGACCGCGGGAAAGAGTATTATATTCTGGAGATCATCGGGAAGCCATATCAGACAGCAGGAGGTACATAATGGCAGAACTTACAACGGATCTGATTGTTCAGGAACAGACCTATAAGGCCCGTACCTATGGATTGTCGGAAACGAAGATAGAGGGTTTCGTGGATGAACTGGCGGCGTTAAAACAGGCCATTTATAAAATCCTGTCTACGGAGCAGTACGAATATCCCATATACAGTTTTAAATACGGGATCGCCTGGAAAGAGCTGATCGGGGAGGAACGGGCTTATGTGAGAGCGGAGATGCGCCGCATGATCGAGGAAGCACTTTTGCAGGATGACCGGATCCGGGAGGTGGATGGATTCCGGTTTGAGTTTTCCGGAGACAGCTGCCACTGCTCTTTCCAGGTATCCAGCATTTACGAGGAAATACAGATAGAGAAAGAGGTGGCTGTATGAAAATGACCTATGAAGAACTGCTGCAGGCAATGCTTGACCGGGTTCCGAGTGATGTTGATAAAAGGGAAGGCAGTGTTATTTATGATGCATTGGCTCCCTGTGCCTATTTTCTGGCCCAGCAGAATTTTCAGCTGGACAATTTTATAGACCTGGTCTTTCCGGATACAGCCCTTGGTGAGTACCTGAACCGGGCGGCAGAGGCCTACAATGTTTCCAGAAAACCCGCCACAAATGCAGTACGCAAGATGACTACTTCCGGGTCGGTGGAGATCGGCACTCGCTGGGGAATCAATAATCTTGTCTATATTGTGAAGGAAGAAGAATCCGAAACAGAATACCAGGTAGAGTGTGAAACGCCTGGCGTAATCGGAAACCAGTACAGCGGCGCAATGCAGCCTATTTCTAATATAACAGGCATTACGGCAGAGCTGGGGGACATTATTACCCCAGGCGCGGATGAAGAGACAGATGAAGCATTGCGTGAGCGTCTGTATACCAAAATCAGACTTCCGGCTACTTCGGGAAATGTTTACCATTACCAACAATGGGCTCTGGAGGTTTCTGGAACCGGCGCAGCAAAAGTTTTCCCACTGGCCGATGGTCCGGGTACGGTTACGGTGCTTGTGGTAGACAGTGATAAAAAGATATCATCTTCCCTGCCTAAAACAGTAGCAGAATATATTGAAACAATGCGTCCGATCGGAGCAACAGTAACAGTTAAAAGTCCAGATTCTGTTACTATCAATATCAAAGCAAGTGTAATGCGAAATGAAAGTAAGACACTTGACGATGTTAAAAAAGCATATAAGAATGCTGTAGATACTTTTTTACAGGAAACTGTATTTACAACATATCGAATCAGCTATGCTAAACTCGGAAGCCTCCTTCTAGATATCCCAGGAGTAGAGGATTTTGAAGGTTTTCTGTTGAATGAGGGGACTGGGAATGTAGTGATTGGAGAAAAACAAATTCCAGTGACCGGGACAATTGAGCTGACGGAGGTGAGCAGGATTGGAGTTAATTAAACTGCTTCCAGATTACTATGAAAAGAATGTGACTATGCAGACATTGCAAGGGCTTTTATCTGAGGTTACAAACGAACTGGAAAATGGCTTGAGCAGTACAATCTCAGAATGTTTTGTTTCTACAGCGTCACGAATTCTGTCTCGGTATGAACAGCTTTTGGGATTAGAAGTAGATGTATCGAAACCTGACAGCTTCAGAAGAGAACGAATTCGTGCAAAAATATCCGGTGTCGGAACTACTACGAAAGAGATGGTCAAGAATGTAGCCAGCAACTATTCCAATGGCGAGGTAGAAGTGATCGAAGACACATCCCATTACCGTTTTGTGATCCGTTTTGTAGGCATGTTGGGGATTCCGGGGAATATGGCAGATCTGAAGCTTACTATTGAGGATATAAAGCCTGCGCATTTGGCTGTAGAGTACGAATATATCTATAACACATGGGAAAATGTGAAGGTGCTGACCTGGGAGCAGGCGGCAGCATACACGTGGGAAGAGATAAGGACGGTGAACTTATGAACGTAACAGAAAATTACGGATTGAAAAAGCCGGAAAAGAATGAGTATATTTCAGTTGATGTTATCAATGAAAACATAGACGCTATTGATACAGAATTAAAGAAAAAGATTGACGTTTCGGGCGGCGACACAGCAGAAACAATAGTTTCTGATTTTGAAACATCAGCAGAGAGTTTTCCAGTGCCCGCGGCCAAAGAAAAAGCAAAAACCGGCTGGGGCAAAGTAAAAAAATTCGGAGAGGATTTCAAGGCATGGATGACCGGCGTATGCCTCTTAGGGCATATTGTAAACAACTGCGTCACCAATAACCCTAATCTGCCGCTTTCGGCGGCTCAGGGTAAGGCCTTGATGGACCTTTATACTGTGCTCAATACCAAGCTTTCTGGAAAGGCCGCTATTTCCCATGCTAGTACTGATGGTAGTAACGGAATGGGGAATAACGTATACTATGGACATGTAAAATTGTCAAATGAATATGTCATTCCAGTAGGTGGAGCTTTGGAAGGTACAGCTGCATCTCAACATGCTCTATATAATGCATATAGTGGAATTAACAATGCGGTAATTGCTATAAATGACCATATAAAAAATCATTTTTATGGAACGGCAATAATAGATGCTTCTGTTGACAAAAAAGGCTTTAATTATACTCTTGGATTGGATAATACCTACATTGTAACATGTACCAAGGGCACAAATGAAAATGAAACGGCGGTATGGATACTGAACACTAGAAACAATACCATTGTTGTTACAACATTGAAATCCGTCAGCGGAATATCCTATATGCGGGGCAATATGGTTTTTGGTGTCTACTGCGACAAGGGGATTATTGGAGAATCTTGTTGCTTCAAAATGTCATAAAAGTATGATTTAGTCAGTTGATTGCTTTCCAGTCTGTAACTATCCCGTTACTCTTACTGTATAGATACAATGTTGTATCTCCTTTAGGAATGGCTAACGATGTTATAAAATTAGACCAATTTCCTACAGTAATGGCGACACCTTCTGATGCTTGCGTGATGCCAGCTTTATATGGTGTGTTGGCACTGTTAGCATCATAATACAACAGCCGCCCTCCTCCCTGAGCTTCCAAGATATCAGAACTGTATAGTGGGATTCCTTGCTGCTTTGCCGTTTCTGAGAGCTTGGTATTGCGCACAATATGTAAGAAAATTCCGGGCCTGAAAGGGCCTTTTATAATACATAAAAATACAAATTATTAGAAAGGAAGGATGCCAAATGGAAAAAATCAAAATCCATGATACTGAATATGAAATCATCAGTATTATGCCGGTAGCCACAAACGTGCTGCAGATTGAATTTGTAGACACGGTTCCGGAAAAATGGGGAGATATCACCACATATACAGTTGGTGGGATGGAAGCCGGCTGCATCAGTGGATATGACACACTGTATCGTGCAGATGGTCAGATGATCTACCTGAGTAATGATGGCAGTGTGTATGAGCCGCCAGAAGAGCAGGAGCTGATCAATAGGCCGATGCTGATCGAGGAGGCGGAAGGATAATGGAATACATACAGACGATCCTTGCGATTTGCGGAGGAATAAGTATCATAGGAGGAGCTGGTGCGGTTATCGTTAAGGTAATCAAGCCGGCTTTTCGCCTGACTGCGAGGGTGCAGAAATTAGAGGAGCATTCAGACAAGGATTACAAAAGACTTGTCGCATTGGAGACTATGCAAAAACAGCAGTCTAAGAGTCTTGCAGCTCTGCTCAATCATCAGATCACTGGTAATGGGATAGACACGATGAAGCAGATTCGAGACGAGCTGTTGGAATCTATTATAGACCAGTAGAAAGGAGGTGAGGAGCTATGCTTAAAAACTGTGTATTCCGAGCTGATGTGGATACCCGTCAGTGGATCCATGCGGCAGGCAGGAGAGCCATCAAGACCATGGCGCAGACATTTGTCGCAACCATCGGATCGGCAGCAGTCATGGGAGAGGTCAACTGGCCTATGGTAGCCAGTGCATCTGTGCTGTCCGGTATCCTGTCGGTGGCAACGTCCATCGCAGGACTTCCGGAGCTGCCAGCCAAGACCTGAGAGGAGGTGATCCGTAGGTCTCCCGATCCGGTCAGGGTCAGAGCCGGAAGGAACTACTATACAGCATTTAGAAGAAAGAGAGGATAAGAAACTATGGCAAATTTAACAGGAAAACATCAGGACAAAATTCCAGGGATGGGAGGATACGTAAATGCAGGCCCAGATCTGCAACCCAAACAGCCGACACCGTATTTATACGATGCTCCGTGTGATGTACCGCATCCGGACAAGCATCAGAGTGGCGTTGGTGGTCCGTCTGATCGCAATAACAACGGTGTGGACGACAGCGGGGAGTAAAGCTGTGCGACGTCGCAACGTAGATAGGCCCCGGGATGCTCCTGAGGCCTATATTTTGATTGCGGCATAACTGCTGCTGTGCTATAATGCTGATGTTACCGCCCCTATACTGGGAACAGAGAGGGGGTGTACAACATGGATCATGTTCTATCTTTTATTGTCGCTGTTGCGGCTGGTGTAGCCTGCCACTACATCATCAAATGGTTGGACAGCGATAAGTAATCGGTAACCAGCCTGCGGGGTTAAGCCTTCCCGTAAAAAATAGGAATAGAAAACCCGAAGGTGTACCAGACCTCCGGGTTTTCGTTTGTTGTCCAACATGGACTTGTTCTATCTTTTTGCCTACTGGCATTATAGCATATGCAGATTTTAATTGCAAGATACCTAAAAGTGGTTTTGTCCGGTTTTGTACCGGGCATTTTTTATTTGGAGAAAATACTATGGAAAATACAGTAAAGAAACTGATCGACCAGGCCGCCCACTGGATTGGATATCTGGAAAAGAAAAGCAACGCCCATCTGGATGATTTTACCGTTAACGCCGGAAGTGGAAACTATACCTGCTTTGCAAGAGATTACAAGGAGCACACAGGACAGAACCTGCAGGCCCAGCCATGGTGCGCTATGTTTGTATCAGAGGTATTTGCACAGACATTCGGATTGGAGACCGCCAAAAAGCTGTTGGGCGGCAATCTGTACCATTATTGTCCGACAGGAGCCAATCAGTTTAAGAGGGCGGGCCGCTGGAGTTGGATTCCGGAGCCTGGAGCAGTGATCTTCTTCACCAACGGCCAGAGGGCTTATCACACAGGGATTGTGATCGAGGTAACATCCACCCGGGTCAAGACTATTGAGGGCAATACCTCAGGAGCTTCCGGCGTGATCGAAAACGGCGGCGGAGTGTGTCAGAAGTCCTACAGCAAGTCTTATGGGAAAATTCTGGGGTATGGTCTGCCGGACTGGTCTTTAGTATCAATGGAAGAGCAGGAAAAGAAATCCGGCTGGCAGCAGGAAGATGGTGGCTGGAGGTATTATCTTGGCAATGGTCAGCCGGTTCGAAATGACTGGTACTGGCATGAGGACAAGTGGTACTGGTTTGACGGCGCCGGCATGATGGTGTTCAATGTCTGGTATAAGTACAAGGATCATTGGTACTATCTGGGCGCTGACGGCGCCATGGTAACAGGCCAGCAGACCATCGACGGCAAGTGGTATATCATGGACGATCAGGGCCGGATGGTTGTGGAGCCGGTGACGCTTACTCCAGATCAGGATGGAGCGCTACAGTGGCCGGGACTGGCGGAGTAGAGAGTATACAAAGAAAGTATGATGTTCACCCTCTGTTGAGAAAACAGCGGAGGGATTTTTTATTTGCCAAAAAGTGGTGGAAAGCCGCATGATGCTGTGGTATTATAAATGTGCTGCCGTACCTCCAGCAGAAGGGAGGTGATTCTACATGAACGATAATATTTCAGCATTTATTATCTCTGTCGCAGCAAGTGTGGTTGGCTACTACATATGCAAATGGCTGGATAGATGATGAACAGGCGGCAACAGCCTAAACGGATTGGCTCTCCGTAAAGAGCAAGAAAAACCCCAGAGATGGCACCTCCGGGGTTTTTCGTTTTGTTCTACATGAACTCTTTCAGCATTTATTTGGCTAAGATTATAATATGCCACTTCCGAGGAAAAGTCAACCGTTTCTTTTTGACCTGTGGAAAATCATAAAAGATAAAAAGGTAGGCAGTGTCAACCATTTGTCTACCTTGAGCAGATTCGTCTATAATATATATGATGATACTATAGGTTTACAGATTTTCGGAAATGTAGATATATATTAGTAAATAAAGGGCTGTAGATGATTCTATAGCATACATAAATCATGCAAAATGTTACAGCTAAGCTTGGGTAATAACCCAATGGTTGGCGCTACTGTAGCTGTAGCTGT
>UMHO01010320.1_pt1 | contig 55168 bp, 67 predicted proteins | sample 1965561 | NCBI WGS metagenome assembly UMHO01 (sample SAMEA4836102, study PRJEB28245) | human gut metagenome | biome: gut microbiome; material: fecal sample | place: Denmark | collected 2008 | reverse complement strand
CCGATATTTCTAAGTTCTTGCGGAACTTGGGCAATAGCGCCTTCCAGACTGTACTTGTTGCTTCCGTCGATTCCCGAAGTCGGATGCTGGACGGAAACATTATATTCCGTAATGGTACCAGTCATTGTATCTACTACGTCCTCACAAAATGAGCCTACTCTTGCAGAAGTATTAGCGCCGTCCTCAACTTCATTTTTTATTTGAGTTGCCCTTTGTCTTAATGTATTAAAATTCTCTTTCATAATTATTCACCCAAAATTCTACATGTTATACGGTTTGCGGCCAGTCCCCCATTTCCTCTATATAGTGGAAAAGATTCTCTATTATCATTCAAATAGCGTACACACTCTTTTAAATATCGGTCGGCCATAGAAAATGCATCATTATAAGCCATAAGCTTCTCTTTAAAATCAGAATGGGACGAATATTCGTTACCCTTATTCATAAATCCTAAACGGGTAACACTACCATCCCCATTCTTTACTATACGGGCATAGGTATAATAAGCTAAAGCGGCTTTTAATCCCACAAAAGAACGTCTTCCACCACATTGTACATCATAAGAACTTCCATCGAGTAGCTCACTATAATTATCCGGATGTTCTTTCACATCCAAGAACAGTGTATCACCCAAAGCCGACTTCAAATCAATATTCTCTGACTCTCGGATATAGGTTTCTATCTTTTCCGCATCTATATGTACTGACATCGTACGGGCCAACTTAGAAACTTCATCCGTTGTTATTAGATACTGTTGCATTTCTTACGTATTTAAGAGGTTGTACACTAAAGTCATTAGAGGGGTTAACAGGTTCATACCAATGTTCAAAGATTTTCTGAAAAGCACGTTCAATCATTCGCTGTTGTTTTGATACAATAGAGTTATAATACTCAAAAGCATCTTCCAAGATATCACCGGAAAAACCCACCTTACCAATACGAATACAATACCAAGGTTCCTGCCCAAAAGCGGAATAAACACGCTCTACCACACTGGCATCGGTAACTGTAAAATCTTTATCATAGTTCTTGGGACTGATATCTAAAAACTCCGGCTTTTCTTCATCAGATTCCAATATTGTTTCTAAGATTTTATTGGCATTAGTGTCTCCTTGTAACTGTTCAAAAGTCTCAGAGAATCCGGTATCTTCTGTTTGATTATCATCTTTAATTTGATTTCCATTTTCATCAATGCGAACTGATGCAGAACCTTTTTTAGTGATAAGCATTCCAGAAGGCATGAAATTACAGCGTACATTACGGTACTTCACATTGGCTAATCCTTCATCCGTACTCATTTCCGTAATCACCCGGTCAGCCCTTCCGACAGGATACACAAATTTTCCTGTGTTACTAATCCATAATATCTGTCCTTTATAGTTTTCAATTCCTCCTGCAGCACGAATCTGTGCATACACCACTTCTTTACAAGGATTAAAAACATCGATGAACTCTACATTCTCCTGTACAACCTTAATAGCCTTACCCTTACGAGTTTTCTTTCCTGTCCAATCCGGATGAACCGCAATCTTTGCAATATATCCGGTTTCATCTTCTTCTAATAAACGGCAATTCTCAAAGGGGACATGCTGTATCTCTACTATATCAGCAAACATATTATAGTTTACATGTATTGCTATCCCATCATAATCCGCAACATCCCTACAAACAAGAGCATGAATATCATCTGCCGTATCCCCACGACGGTTAACTACATATTCAGAAAAAGCGACCTCACGGAAACCGTTTCCTTCTATAAAATTGGCATAACGTTCCGCACATTCACTGCCCGTTGAACTCGCTGCAATGATATTTCTTAAATGTTGGGGATATAGGTTATCATCACCATAGCTTTGAATGCCAAGATTACGTAAGTATCCCGTATCAACACGCCTATTACTTTTCTTCTTTAAATCATTTACATTCATTGTTCCGTGAGGTCATTTTTATTCTACCATTTCTCTGGCTACTCCATTGTCCGCCACTTCTTGTTCTGGTTCAAGAAGGGATTGGGCTTTTTTTATATGAGCATCCAATAGCTTAACAGTCACTTTTTTCCCGTCTACTTGATAAGTTTTAAACGCTTCTTTCACTATTTTGACAGTAGCACCTTCCACTTGGAAAGCTTTCACTAATTCTGAAACTAAAGTCTCATCCAGAGCCGTAACCGGATTCTTGCGTTTTTCAACCCTTTCCTCCCAATCAGAAGGCGTTAAAGCAAAAAACACTATCCCTTTAGAATTTCCCGCAAGAAATCTTTCTGCCGCTTCATCAGTTAGATTATCATTGGTATACATTTCACCACTCCCAAAGCCAGCCTGGAGTAAGACACCATTTTTCAATGCATAATTTGATTTTTCTTTCATCTTTCCGTATTTTTTTAAATATGAATACATCTCAATCACAGCATCACGATAGCAATCACTACATGAAGTTCTAATAAAAGTTCGTCCGAAGACTTCATGATACATTACTTCAATGTCTGATTTATCAGAAGAAGAGAGGGGGAGTTTACCCCCCAACTCTTTCAATTTATCAACCACTTCTAAAACTGTCATACCTCTACTCTGCCGGTTCGGCCGTTAAAGTATTAATAGCAGTTTTAGTAGCTTCATAACTTGTTTTATACAAGAATAAAGCTGACTTTGGAGCTTTCTGTTCTTCGAGTGTTACAGTCCATCCGCCTTCTGTATCTTCACTATACTTATTGTTTTCAATAGTAGTAGCTGTAAGACCTTGATAATATCCAAAAACCTGAAAAGCGGCATCGCCCGGATTTGCTTCTTTTTGTAACCCCTTATATTTATTTTCCAACACTACAACGTAAGAACCGTTAGCCAAGCCGTCAATAATATCTGCACAAACATCCGGATCATTAGCTAGAATCACAAGTACAAGAGTGTTTGTGAATGAATTGCGATATGTACCAGTAGCCAAAGCTGTGGTAGTTCCTGTAAATGGAGCCTTTCCTGGTACAATAACTTTATATGCTTTCTTTCCCGTCTTCATGGCTAGTGTCTCAATCACATTCTTACGGGTAGAATTGAATAGTGTTGCAGCAAAGTCTACATCTGCACGATTCATTATCACACCTTCCTGCTCCAAACCTTGTACAACTGGATCATCACAAGACGGAGAAATATCTTTCTTCAAAATATCATCGCATACTCCCATAAATACCTCCTTTCCTAATATGCAACTTGTATCAGATTATCCTCGCCAATCATAGAACCAAGTTTACCTGTAGAATAGATATAATTCTTACGGGATTTTCTTTCAAACCAGATATCAAGGTCTGACATAGGGTTATCACCTTCACAGCCGTACATCAGATTGTCCGGAGAACACAGAACAGCACGATGGGGAAGATTCAATTTGGTTTTATCATTCTGATATGCTTGGATAAATCGATCCCAAATTGAGCATTTTACAACTGTAACACCGTCATACTCCCCTACTTCAAGTCCGTCAAAAATAACTTCCCAAGGCATAATAACCTTATATTTTTCTCTCACGTCACGAGATAAAGAATCACACAATGATTTCGTAGCAAAAATTGCATGTCCGGACTTTTGGAAAATACGGCTATCCGCATCTTCAAGCATTGCATCAAATATGGAAGTTGCAGCACCCAATTCTTTCATTTTGGATTTTTGCAAAGCATAAGATGCTTCAGCATTGGCTGATATGACAGTATGCTGGCCAGCATTAGCTGTACATATAGCAAACAGACGTTTAAAGAAACCGTCACATGTTTTAAACAATTCAACATTCAAACCATCTGTAATTTGCCCTGAACCTTCAACATTGGCAGCATCCTTATCTCCAAACCAGGTAAAGCGCCACAACATTTTCATCATTGCTTCCGTTAGCTTCGGAAGGACGATTCCATCCATATACTCAGTAGAAGTAAGGTCCGCAATATTAGTACCGGTTTTTAGGCAATATTTAGCAATAGTGTTTTCCAAATCCTCATAACACATTTCCAATGGAACTTGCCAATCACCAATTTCCCAAACCTTTTGGGCTGCAGCAATAGCCACCTTTTGATATGTAGGATCACATCCAGAGCCTGCGATACCCACATCCTCCATTTCACCAATAAAACCAACTTTCTTGCCATTGGTCACTTTAGGCATGAACGTCATAAAACGCTCCATATCCTCATTCTGAAAGACTGTCAATTCAATCAAGTCTTTCAAATCCTTCACCGCCTGATTGTCCGGTGTCAATTTTGAAAAATCCAAAATAGGCATACTCAAATCTCCTTTCTTTACTTTTTAGCTCGCTTTTCTCTTTCTTCTCTCAACTTCCTCTGAATAGGTGTTTCCTCTGCATTGGCCTGAGAATCAACAGTTGTCTTAAAAGTCTGGGCACGTAAGGAAACCCTGTAGGTTGAGCAATGCTTCGCCAACCAATTTTCCCCACCTGCCATCTTTACAGCATTCAGAATCTTATTGTCCTCAACTGTACGGGCGTTAACTCTCAAAGCCGCATTTTCCGCTTCAAGTTCTTCAATGCGGACCTTCAAAGCCTCAATCTCCTCATCACCACTTTCTTCCTCCTGATCTTTAATCTCCGTAATTACTCCATCGGTTACGATGATAGTCTTCCCATCAGGCATAACATGTTCACCATCAGGAGACGCGGCATCCCCAACTTGCGGTTCTCCCTCTTCACGTTCCACCGTCAGTATATTACCTTCGGCGTCTGTCAACTCCATAGATATTACTGGAATATCCTCAATCTTTTGATAGCCACATTTGGCAAGCAACTTATCAATGATAGATTGCTTCACTGTCACTTGTTTTTCTTTGTTCATTTTTTTACTATTAAGTTTATAATCGATTCCTTTTGCTGTAGTTGGGACAAGAACAGCAGATATAAATCCTAATTGTTTTGCAACTTCTCCACCAAACCATGTTTCTTTATTCATTTGAGTTTCCAATACATTTGGCTCTGTCCCTGTCCTTTCAACATAGACAGCCAACATCTTAGCTTTTTCCGTTTCCAAACTTGATTTAAGGGTTTCTATCGTTTCAAGGTCTAAGACATCGTCATACTTTGCCAAATATGGTTTGTGAATGAGAAACTTTGCATGAGGATAAGCCTTTCTGCGTTCCAACGGTGCAGACAGTAGAATAATTGTCGCCATAGAAGCACATCTTCCAACGACAGTACAAGAAATTTCCTTACCCGATGCACGTAATGCATCATAAATCGCATACCCCTCAACTGTATCACCACCGCATGAATGTATTTCAATATCAATTGTAGGGTCAGCCGGGTCAAGCCATGAAAGAAAATATTGAATATCTGGAAACGAAAGCCCTTCATCTCCGGTCAAATACCAACTCTCCAGCTTATCTCTATCAGCTACAATGTCCTTATTAATGTATAATTTTGCCATATCACATAATTGTTTGTAACAAAGGTAAAAAACAGGATACGGCTTGAAGAAAATAAGAGGTTCATTCCACTGACACGCTCTGTCAGTAACTTTTAGCAATAACAAGAACAGTTCTGATAGAATTAAAAGACATACATTTATAGATTGAAATATGAAAATTCCCCCATTCTTACCTTGCATTTCCAAAATCAAGGCAAAAATAGGGGAATACCTCTGTTTCAGCTTATAAATATCAATAAGACTAATTCACTTTTCTATTTTCAAATAGTCTTTTGTTTCTATATTACTTTATTTCCCAAAATCGATACCCAGAAGCTTCATTATAAAAGGAGCTATATCCGTTTGTTTCATAACTGGTAATTCCTTTTTCTCAATCCCGCATCCAAATGCTACTAATGTCGTAGGGTCAATACCTGATAGATAGCCATGCTTACCTCCAAATTTCTCTATAACATCCGCTCCGGTACGAGCAGTAGCAACAGCTACTCCTTTTACGGGCTCCAACGCAAACGCCACTTCTGGGTCACACCCTACCTTGCCTAATTCTTCTTTTTCTACTATACGGAATAATGCTTGGGTCGTATCTGGTAATGAAGTCAGTTTTTTGCGAATTTTATTCAAAGTAGTTTGATCATTCTTGTCTTTTAGATAAAGAAACATCATAGCTCCTGCTCCATGAAAGCAAGCTTTCCACTCTCCTCCGGGTTTTTCACTCAACAAACCTTCTTGCACTAACCATACGTTCGGAACAATACTTCTACTATAGTTCACAAAGCCGTGGTCACCGCATACAATTACGGTAGTATTGTATAATAACTTATTCCGTTCCAAATTCTCCAGAATCAACCCTACAGCATGGTCGGCACTTCCTACTGTTGCACTCACTCTGTCAGACCTCAATCCTGTAGCATGTTGGGCATAGTCAGTAGTAATCAGATGTATTGTCATTAGATTGGGTTTATAGGTATTCATAATATAATTGGCCATTGCGGCAGTGCGAGCATCTCTATCCATAGAACCAGCACTAAAGTTTTTATGGTTTAATTTTCCAGTGGCTTCCCGTTCCAACTCATCTAAAAAGCCTTTCGGAGTACAGTAGGGCTTGATGTATTCCAATTGATTGGCAACGGGCTTTACCGACCAAAATTCAGGTACATTATAATGAATGGATTTTGCTCCTACAGATACAGGCCAAAAAAGAGAGGCTACGATCAACCCGTTTTGGTTTGCAGAATCCCAGATTGTAGTTGCTTTGATAGAGTCTGCATACCAATAGCTTACATTTCCTGGTCTGTTCTCTGTAAAAGGAGAGTTATAATAGATACGATGTTGAACAGGTTCTACTCCTGTCACAATAGTTATGTGTGAAGGGTATGTAGCTGTCGGAGTAATTCCTTTGATACGTTCCACAAACAATCCATCCCTCTTCATTCTTTTTAAGTTGGGTGAAGGCATTGTACTATCTGTTACCATTTCGGATCTCATTCCATCAATGGTAATAAGAATGACGTGTTTAGAACGGTCGGCAGCAGTCACGGTGCCTATTAAACAACTACATAAAAACATTAAAATATTTCTTTTCAGTTTCATCGTTTGATTAGTTAAAGAAAGGAGCCACATATTCTGAAGATTTATTTTGTACGATAACACGATTCATATTGTATTTAATAACTACTGTTTTAGTATCCTTATTCATTTCGAAGGCATCCATCTCCTGATTTAAAGGAATAAAGGGAGGGATTTGAGCGGTTGTATAATTGGCAGCTGACGGAGTGTTTGCAGCTTCTGTTTCACATATCGGCAGCCGAATTCCTAAATCAGCTACCCGCCGTCCTTCTGCTATGAATATCTCCTGACGCATAAGATAAAGTATTTCCAGTAAATTATCCACTGTGGTTGGATTATCTATCATCGCTTCTGTGACAGAAGTTCCTGAAATGTAAGGAATAGAAATTAAATTGGGCATTTGACGATCAAGTACTAACCCACTTCTTAGTTCATCTTCAGCCGAAGCAGCTACTTTGTATTCGGAACTGTTGGGATATTCTTTGTATCCTCCGTTATAACGTCCTTCTAATTGGTCGTTAATATCGGTTTCTACCGGACGTTTTTTTACAAGTGCCAACAATTCCTTCAAAATACTTTTTGCTCCATTAAGATCATTATCAGCTAAAGCTGCTTCGGCCAAAATCAGATAAGCTTCTTCCGCTTTAGCTATACAGATAGGACGTGCTTCAGTTGCGCTGTTTTTCTGAAAATATTTCGGATCAAGAAAATCAAGTCGAGGCAACGGCTGAAAGTTTGTTCCGTAGATATATCCTTGTATAGAACTTTCTACACCGTTATCTCCATCATATTCAATCTGCTCTACAAAGTCCTTGGACAAGGCTAACGCATTATTTGAATATTGCACAGCATTTGTTTTGTCTCCTAACCTATAATAAGAGCGGGCTATCACTGTATTTATGAATGCTTTTTTACCAGCATCATTAGTATAGTTCAAAGCCTCTGTAAAGGTGAAAATCGCTAGATTCAAATTTTCCTGCCAACTTTTTACCTCTCCTCCGTTTTCAACAGGAAGCGCAAGAAAATACTCTCCTGCCAGTAAATAAGAAAAACCTTTTATATAATAAAGGTTGAAACGCTGAGTATCTGTAGTAGTCGCATCAGCTGCAGCCACCACTTCTAACCCCTGAATAGCGGTTTCACGTAATGTACCAATATGGCGTTGCAAGTTTGTGACATCCACATCTGTGTATAAGATTGTAGGGAAATCAAAAACTTTGCTGCTTTGGCTGTAATTATTGAAGTAATTATCAGATAGTATTTCTATGAGTTCCACATACGTACCTATAATGGTGGCAAATGAACGGTTGGCTCCATTTACCCAAGTACTCATTGCATTTGGAGTCTGCAAGAACGTCTTTTCGTCCACGTTAGGATTGATAATATCATTGGGCTGCAACAGCTCGCATGATGCGCATGATAAGGCTAAAGCCCCTAACAGAATATAGTTTTTTATCTTCATTTTTATTATTTCATTAAGAGTTGGACATTTTTAGAAAGAGATACGAATAGAACCTACATATTGCCGAGGAGTGGAGTATGAAGAATAATTTAGTCCACCTACGGCTACTGCACCTTGAGAACGGGCTCCTGCCAAAGCTGCTTCAGGATCTACAGAAGAAGCCGTAAAAGCAAACGGGTTATAGACATTAAAACCAAAATTGATGTTCTTCAAATACTTTTCAGGCTTATAGTCATAGGAAATCCCAATATTCCTAATTTTCACAAAATCCGATTTTTCTACGAAAAAGTTTGTAAAATTTAACCAATTGGCACCTTGATCTAATCCTTCCAAAGCTTTTTCCGGTATTGCACCGTCTTTTAATCCTTTGGAGAAACGGAATTGACGGTCAAACGAATGTACGTATGCTCCGTATTGATAATCACCGTTAATCATCAAAGACAGATTTTTATAGCTTGCAGAAAGAGAGAAGTTTCCATATCCGGTAGGGAGTGTGGACCCTAAATTCTGTAAAGGAAGAATTTCTTTTAATGAGTTATCCGAATTCAGTACAGCTTTGTAACCGCGGATGAAACCTACCGGCTGTCCTTCAGCTACTACAGTTTGCACTGTTCTTGACGAGAAACCACCAATAGCAAATGGTACTGCATTACCGATACTCAGAACCTTGTTATGGTTGGTGTTGTATGATGCATTCAAGCGAACATTCCAGTCTTTAGTATCTACCAGTTGCAATCCTACACTCAATTCAATACCTTTGTTCTCGATTTCCCCTACATTAGACAGATAGTTGGCCGACTGTCCAGATGAGGGAAGAGACGGAATACTGAAAAGGGCATCTTTAGTCAAAGCATAATAATAAGTAAAGCCAAGATTTAAAATACGATTAAAAAGAACCGCATTAAAACCCGCTTCATAAGAATGTTTCTTTTCTGGAGCCAAATCCGGGTTTCCATATTTACCGAAAGAAGCGGCTTGTTGTCCTTGAAATGAATTGAAAGCTACTGTGCGTTGATATTCAAAGGCTGGCGGATAGCTACCTGCCACACCATAGTTTGCCAAGATACGTACATTGTTAATAAAATTACTTTCTTTCAGACTTTGCATGAAGGGTTCTTCGGAAAGTACATAGGAAATTCCCACTTTCGGATAATACTGCCAACCTACATTGTCACCAAAAGCTGTGTTGTAATCCGAACGTAGTCCCAGATCTATGTAATAACGATCTAAAAAGCCGATATTCTCCTGGATAAAATAGCCATAGTTATATAGATAACTCAGCCATTCATTGGAAGTCAATGTTCCTGCCCCTGCTACAATTTGCGCACCATCTCGCACATTGGTACCATTATAAACAGATTGGTGGTCGTATGTGCTAAAAAATTGGAAACCAGCTGTAGAAATCAGACTGAAGATGTCCCTATAACGATATCTGTGTTGTCCATTTATATCGATAGTCAAACCAAAGTAATTACGGTCAAAATTAGAAATACTTCCCGCGTCTGACGTACCTTCTGGCTTTTGCTGGGTATGTATCAGATATTCATTGGTAATGATGTTCTTATTATTATTCAGACGATAATCCACTCCTAGTATACCTTTAAAGGTGAGGTTGGTTAACGGGGCATAACTTAAAGACTGTGAAGTTTGGAAACGTTTCACAGATTCCCGGTTATTCTGTAATGCTTCAGCTGTGTTTACAAAAGATTTCATTTGGGCAAAAGCATAATCATCCAAGGCATCCAAATCGGCTCCATAGTTTACTTGCTTGCCTTCGGTATTTGTATATTTAAAATTAGTTGCGGCTGCACCTTCCGTAAACCACAATCCTGTATATCCACCTTGGTTACCGTTACGGCTACGGGCAAAGTCCTGTATCACCATACCAAATGAATTCTGATACTCAAGAACTTTGTTGAATTTCACTCTTGAGCCGAAACGTAGGTCATACTTACGGTCTTCGTTCCCATTCTTTATCAGGGTACCGGTACTGTTGCTCATGTTCGCTCCAAAACTATAGCCATATTTTTCAGTTCCACCATCAAAGCCAATACGGTATTTTTGAGTAAATCCTATTTGATGCAACAATTCTTTTGTACGTTTAAAATGATAAAATTGTGAAGAAGCCACATCCGCCTCTAACTGGGTTTCAGCAAAAAAAGAAATCTTTTGCTCTGTTCCCTTTTTAGTAAAAATCTGGATGACCCCGTTGGCAGCATCTGAACCGTAAAGTGTAGTAGCTGCACCGCCTGTTACATATTCTATGTGGTCAATGTTTTCCATAGGAATATCACCTATAGAGCCAGTCACGGCACTGTTACCGCTTAAAGAGTTATTTAAGGTGGCTCCCGTATTCATATTATCCACACGTACGCCATCTACATAAATTACTGGAGTAGAATTAGAATAGGCAGATGACAGACCTCTTGATTTAACTAATGAAGTGGCGCCAGCTTGACCACTGGCCATCGTAATTTGCACATTAGGTAGGGAGTTCTGCAATATCTGATCGATTCGCCCTTGCTTCATACGTTCCAGTTCTTTACTGTTGACTGTCGTTACATTCGATGATAAACGCCGTTTCTGTACTTCTGCACCTTGCCCAGTTACTACAACCTCATCCAGTTTGAAATTGTCTTGGTCAAGCTCTACTTTAATGTTGTCATCCAGGTTTACAGCTAGCAGCTGAGTTTCATATCCTATATAGGACACTTTCAATTTAGATCCCTGGACAGCCGTTATCTGAAATTCGCCATCCATGTTAGTAACCGTTCCAATCGAAGGATTATCGCTTAGTACCAATGTTACTCCTGGCAATCTTTCCTGTGTTTTCTTGTCAAAAATAACACCTTTCATTTTAACCGTAACCACTTTTTTTGAGACCTCCTCATCGGATGTCAAGACGTAGCCCTTTTCTGCTTTTTTACGCTCTAATATTGTTTTCTGAGTAGCCATCATATAAGATGTGCTCAGCAAAACAGTCAAAACAATCAAAATACCTCTTCTCATTTTAGTACGTTAAGTAATTAATAAATTTGATTCAATAATATCTTTTACGTACTATTGACACAGAGTATGTTCAAAAGTGTATAACGGCTACATTTCTTTTGTATGTCAGTTTCATTTCAGCCATACTCACGTTATTTCTTTATGAAATGAAGGAACATTGACAACCCTGCCTCTATTCAACATGATTTCTAAGATAATATTTCAGTAGCTTCAAAGATTGCGTATAGTAACATTTGACTGTGTTTATCGGTATATTCAATTCATCCGCTATTTCTTGATTGTTCAATCCCCTATATATTTTCAACAGGCAAATCTCCCGTTTGCAACTTGGCAGTTGCTTTACAGCCCAACGTAAATAGCCGAACTTCCTTTCTTCTTCAAGTTTTTCTTGTAAGCCATCATCAATAATATTATTCTGTTCAGTTCCTTTCATATCCTCTCTTGCGATTATATCATTCGTATCCCGAATCATATTTAACAAATAATTTTTCGTCATAGTATAAAGATAATTTCTCAAGTGTACTTTAATATGGCAAGTGGAGTGTACTTCCCACAGGTGCAAGAAAACCTGCTGAACGACATCTTCTGCGAGATTCCTATCTTGCAAATACCTGTACGACAGACCATAAAGCATCGAAGAATACTTATTGTAAAGCTGTGTAAAAGCATCTTGATTACCTTGTTTTAGTAGTGAAAACAAATATTCATCCTCATAAGTAACCTTTGTCATTATCATAACCTGGGTGTATTAAAATAGATTGCAAATCTATAGAGCAATTAAAACATACCTGATTACAAGAAAATTACATTTTAGTTACAAACTATATATACAAATTTGTTTTCAACATTTTTATTTTTAGCAAGAAAAAACACCTGGCATTTATATCCTAATTAGGGTTGAACACAGAATTAAAAAAATAATTCACAATGAAACCTCAGATATTAACTGTAGTTGAAAATTTATCAATGATTCGATAAATTGTCCTTTCTGCAATATTATACTCATCAGATAAATATTGCATGATATAAGTTTTTTTATGTCCTTCCTGTGATAAGCGAACATAATCTTGATATACGGGAATATATTTCACATCCCCAACATCAAGAGAAACACCATCCATTACTTGGAGGATGTTCCTATTCAGAATTAATAACTCATACGCATTCATACACTACCAAGATTCTCGACATACTTTACTCTATCTGCAACAGAAGTAAATTCCTCTACGGACAATACCGGTGGCGGAACCATCATCATACCTCTTGCAACTGCTTTTGCAAGCATATCCTCACCCGTTGCCTGATTGGATGAGGTTGTTACATTGATAGGAATACCACCACCCATTTGGTTAAAGGCCGATAATAACGGCGCAAACATAGAAGTCGCAGCGGCTGTCATTACACTTTCACCATTGGATAACATTGCCGGTATAGAGTCACTTGTACCCGACCCCGGGCCTACTACTGAACCACCCTGTGCAAATTTAGCACTTTTTACCGTAGAAATGGCAGCCGCAATGTTAGAAAGTATAGTAGCGATACCACTTGCCATTGTACCAATCCCAACTACTCCCTTACCAGCTTCAGCAGAAATCATTTTAGAAATGGCTTTACCAGTATTGATAGCAATTTCAGCAAGAGCCAAAGCCTTGCTTGCAATGGCAAAGTTACGATCTTGATTGCCTATCTCATCTGTCAAAGCAATAAGTCCATTTGTAACAGTAGCCATAGCATCATATTTGGCTTGTTCAATAGCTATTTCTTTATCTGCAACATTTTTTTTTGCATCATTATATTCATTTTGAGCCTGAAGTTTACGCAAATTAAAAGCTGCTATACTTTCCCCTTCAAGTTGCTGCATAGCATTCAACTCTGCAAGTTTCTGTTCCATTTTAATACGGAGAATCTCTTGCTCATTACCATATGCTTGGGCTATCTCGGTCTCAAAGCGAAGTCTCATTGCCTCCTCTTGCTTCTTAATTACAGCATTGTCACGCTGTTCCGATAAATCTTCAATTTTCTTGTTATACTTCTCCACAATAGCAAGTTTCATCTGCTCGGTTAGTTCTTTCTCCTGAAGCTCCGCATCACGTTGGGCTACGAGTTGTTGCATCTTTAGTTGATACTCCTGCTCACTGCCAGCCTTTACAGAATCAAGTTGCAAGGCGATAAGCTTCTGCCGGTTTTCAATATCCTTTTTCAATTCTTCATCAGAGAGCTTTTGTAAAGCAATAGTTTTCTGTTGCTCAAGAGAAAGAATCTGTTTTCTGATTTCCTCTTTGGCACGAGGTGTCAAATCCTTTTCGGTCTCCAAACGGATTCTCAAGTCTTCAATCTGACGGCTATATTCATATTCTATCTCTTGCGTCTGTTTTTTCCGGCTATCTATGACGAGCTTTAGCATTTCATCCTCAGCCTTACGTATCTCTTGCAGTTCTTTCTTTTTGATTTTAAGAGCTTCGGCCACAGCTTTAGGGTCAACAATCGGTGTTTTCTTTTTATCGGTATCCCCGGTATATGAAGACACCAAATCAATGGTTTCTTTCCTGGACTCCACAGCCGACAACTGTGCTGTATAATCATTCCATGAAGAAGCTATATCTTTGTTTATAGCTGAATTGGAACGGTCTTTACCAATTCCCTGACGCCAGAATGTAGCATCATCTAGTTCTTTATTGTATTTCTCATTAATCACAACAGTTTTCTGCAAATATTCCTCTTCTTGCTTCAGGGATAAGTTTAGCATCTGCAGTCTTTCTTCTTTGGCTTTTTTCAAAGCTTCTTCCTCAGAAAGCCCCGATTTCACATATCGAGCCCGCGCCGCTTCTATTTTGGCATATTCATCTCCGACATTAGCCTCTGCAACATTCTTTCCAAGCTGCACAGCCGCTTTAGTTTCTCGTTCCGTTATATCCTCTACCGATTCAAACAAAGTTCGTACATCTTTAATTAAAGAGGACAAAACATCATTAACGAAAGTCTCAATCTTACCCGTCATTTTCTCAAATGAACCTCCGGTAGCATCAAAAAGCAAAGCGACCTCTTTCGTGAGTTCCGCTTGGGAAGCAAGCAAATCATCTTCCACTTTACCCAATTCCCCGGTCTTACCCTTGACTTCATCCAAATTCACAGAAATATCTTTCAAGGTGCGGATATATTGTAAGCCGGCATCTTCTCCCGGACCGCCAAAGATATCGGCTATTGCGGTTCCAACCACCGCACTGCTTTCCGGTAGTTCATCCAATTTGGCAGATACTTCCTGCATGATTTGAAAAGTAGTCTTTGCTCCTGTCTGCAAATCTTCCTGAACTTGTTTAGAGCTGATACCGATACCATCCAATGCACTGGCCGTTGATGTAGTCATTTCCCGAAGCCGGGTGTTCGCCTCTTTGATGGTATCAATTCCCTTATCAGAGAAAACACCCTGCTTATTGGTTTCTGCAACAATAGCAACAAACTGATCCGCAGATATACCAGCCTCTTTGAAGTACGCCGGATATTCTTTCAAAGCAGACAGAAACTCTCCATTTGCATCCGCCCCGGCAATGAAACCATCTTTGATTACTTTCAACGCTTCATCAGAAGATATGCCAAACTGCTTTTCTACGGAATTAATAGCAGTCAACATATCCCGGAAATCTTTACTGTAGTAATCAGCCAAAGCTTGTACTTCACTCCGATAGATTTTCAAGTCATCACCGGACTTATCCGTAAATTGCTTCGTTAATTTAGTAGCTTCCTTTATCCCCTTATTGTAGTCATACCACCATTTGAAAGCAAAGCCAACTCCGGCTACACCTGCGATACTCATAAATACCGGATTCTTCAATAATGCCTTTAGTGTTGAACCTAAAGCAGATGCTTCTGTTCTCATATTGGAGAAAAATCCTTTCACTCCGTTTGAGTTTTGAGCAATATTCAACAAGGAGTTTGCAAAGTCATTATTGATACCTACAAAGCTTTTCAAAGCTTCCTCATAGTTACCGACATTCCGATAGAAGCGTTGCGTGCCTTCTTCCGCTTCTTTCAATTCATTGGTAATAGCATTTATCTTATCTTGAATCTCTTTACCTCTGGCACTGTTACGTTCTGCACGGCTTAACCTGTCATAAGAAGCAGTCAGATTAGAAAGCTCTGCACGTAATCTAACCAAGCTACCTTCAAGCTCTGTTTGCTCCTTATATTCATTTTGAATGTGTTTATTCAAAACACGAATGGCATCTGTGTATTTTTGAGCGGCAACCTTATTTTCAGTTAATTTCAGATTATACTTTTCACGGCTGATACGCCCCGCCTTTAAATCTTCTTTAAGCGTTTTCTCAACTTGATGTAAAACATCCAACTGAGTACGATATTCTGCTATTTTTCGGATAGCATCGTCATATCTCACCCGGATATCCAGTACTCTTTCTTCTACATTTTCCATAGTTACACTTCCAATTGCAATAATTTACACTCACATATCCCCGTATCTTCTGCCTTTACAGATAATATAGCATAATATCTACCATATTGACCTAAATAAACAGGAATAGTCACATCTAACTCTTTCAACTCAATATCACTAATTTCAACCTTTTCGCTAATCACAATCGGATTACGAATAATTTTCTGGTATGATTCATAATTTCTGTTTACCAAAGTGTCCCACCTCAACCCTTCGAATGACGCTTTAGACTTTCCGTTATTATCCACCTCAACCAATAACCGTGGCTCTACACTATTCATTTTCCCAACAGTCTCACTACCGGAATATTCATACAATGGAATAGAAGCTCTGCCAAAAGACATATCAGTGGCGGCAAATGGAAGTTCAATAGCAGTACGTTCAACCTCAATTGTTTCATCTTTCACATACAAGGCACTATTATAATCACCCTTTACTGTATTATCTTCTTTCCATGTAAGTAAATTCTTTTGCGCAAAATCTTCAAGCGAGTAACTAATTTCTTGTGGTTTATTTTCTTTGAAAGGAGCAACCACTTTACGCGTCCAATCGTATGCCTTATTTCGATTCGATATAATATCATCCACAGAAAAAAAGCCCAAAGTAGTATCGTTAACGACGACTACAAATGTTCCGGATATTGCAGCAATCGTTTTAATAAAATCAACCTGCTTTATATCCGGCAGATTGGGTATTATGGGGTAATACCCATTGCTCCCCTGCCCCTCTACTATCGCTTCGTCAATATAGGGTGCTAAAGTAAGAGAAAAAGAATCTGTTCCCCAATTATTAACAAAATATCCCGTATCACGGAAAGCACAATAAATAATATCCCCCTCTGATAATGCAGATGTTTCATCCTCAAAATCAAAATACGCAGTCCAAGTCTGCCCACCTTTTCCTTGTAATTCAGAAGCATCAGCAGAAAACACTTCTTCAGCTCTCCCATCCATCACTTTATATACCACAAAAGCAGGATTTACCGGAACCGTACTAGCAAAATCAAAAAACATTCTTGCCGATATTCTAATCTTAGTACTTTCTTTGAGAATTTTTATTCCCGAATTACTGGTACCGGCATTGATTACCGCCAAAAAACTATTAGCATAGGCATCTTTCAATATTGCAGTCAAGTAATAGTCATATCTTACTCCGTTATTATATCTCGCAGCCAATCCAAATTGATTATTTACATCAAACCCTCGACCATGACGCGTCAATAATGGAACAATCAACTTGCTAATATATCTTTCCACAATATCATTTGAGAATAAAAAGCCAAGTTCATTATCAGCGGATATACGGTCTAATATCCAACGAACCCTTACACTGGGATGCACATAGTTTAAAGTATCAAAGCTTCTTATCCCCATATTCATATCAGAAACAATAAAGGAATTCCAATATTGATAATTACTGATTTCTCGCCTCCAAGTCATATAATAACCATTATCAACAAGTTCATTCAGAGATTTATTATTCTCTACGATACCTGCCAATACCGTTATATTTCCCCATGTAATGGCAATATCAATGGTATCAGAAACCGATAGGAGTACAGCCTTGGCATTTGAGATTATCTCTACTCCGTTACGGAAATATCTTGCTTGGTGGTATTTTCTTGGGTACCCAGTACTACATGAAGGCATATCAGCATGTTCTATGATACGTTGATTATGTACTGTTTTGGGTAGTTTTATCGTATAGCTATTATTACTGACAATTTTACCTAAATCAGAAAACAAATTGCTTTTAAGATTTAATGTGATTTTTGTATCCTCTCCCAAATCAACCTTTACACCATCAATAAATAATTCTTTTTTCATAAGATCTGTGATATTATTTCTGGTAACATTATCTCAATTTCAAAATCCTGTAGAGGTTTCCGTAGATGATTCACTGTTCCCGTTGCCAATCTTACAGGGAACCATTTCCCCTCATGATACAAATCAATTAAAGGAGATGTATGTAAAGTAGACAACATATCAAATGTGTCCTGATCTATAAGTGTAGCACAAGCCTTTATAGATTTCTGCATTTTCTTAGATTGACGTGATACCCCATAATAAGCATATTTGTTGTCCGAAAAAGTTTGATAGAGCAATTCACCATTTGTACTTACCTGCAATATATTGTCCCCAATCTGGAACAACCAATACTGATAAAAACCATGTCTATCTATCCAACGAAGATAAATACCACACTCTGAAGAATCTACTACCAACCTATTTATAACAGCCCCATCACCTATCGGAGTAAACGTATTATCAAACGTGTATTCAAATGTACTGGCAGGCAAATCCTCATCCAGACGAATTACCGCAAAATCTTTAGCTGCCGGAACCAATCCTGCAACATTGATGTGATTTAATCCTGCGGATAAGTTTTTTGTAACATATCTATTTTGGTCATAACGAAAGCGAACAGTCGCTCCCTCAGCCACAAACAATGAGAAAGTAAAAGGAAACTTTCGGAACCATCTCACTATACGAGGTGCATTAAATACCTCACCAATATTAATTGCTCCCCAAATACTATCAGTAGTAAAACTAAAATTATCAACACTCGTAGAAACCGTTACCGACACTCGAATTGACTGTAACAATGAAGTATCAACAGAAAAGAAAGAACGCATATAACACGAAATATCAGCATATACTTTTCCTGAATAAGAACTCCTTACATCTGTATATTTTTTCCCATTGGCCGCAATGCTGATAGTCACTGTATTATTAGTTTGAACTGTTATCTCTTGTGGATTAAAACAGAAGCACACAGCATCAGGATACCGTATCTGATGATTATTTTCAAATATTGCTGTTCGCATTGTTATTCAAATTTATATGTTGTACATCCTTTGAGAAAATACCAAATACACGATTCATTACATTCTGTATCGTTCTTTCAATATCTTTTGAATATATGTCCTCATGCTTTCCTGTCCGATATAGTTCAGTACCTTCTCGAGCTATTTTCCGAGCTACGAGGTATGCAAAAGACTTAGGCTTCTCTACTTGAATCCCCTTATCCATCATCCACTGCCGGATAATCTTATAAAATCCTTTAGGAACTTTCCCCGGTCTGCGTCCCGTTTCCAATACGCCGAAAGCCTGCCTACCAAACAAGATGCCGTGATTATCATCTACCACAACATGCAAGCTTTTGATAGTCCTTCCACTTGCACGCTGCCCAGCCCGTATATGATTCTCAATGATACGTTGCCGAAGACTGTCCAACTCCTCAATCAGAATACCTTTTATTTCTTTTCTCCTATCTTCCATAACTAACACATGGGTACTCCTTGAACCTCTTTAAGTTTCAATTCTATCATTATCCCAGTAACATTCACATCCAACTTATCGTAAAATATGGAGTAAGGTACTTCATCACTCACCCACTCAAACAGTCCGCTTTTATTCAGTTCTTTGATAAACTGTACGGCATATCCTTTGCACCTCTCAATAACCTTATCATTCTCCACCCCGTCGAAATCAAACATTGTCTTATCTGCAAATGCTATCATACAGTTAGGGCAATCCTTCAACTGTGTTCTGGATATAACGAACTTACCGGATACAGGCAGTAAGTTAATCATAGCCGGTAATGGCATTTTATCCAACCGGACGTTAGCCGTCGCCCAGTTATCAAACAAATAGGTTATGTCTTTCAGCTTTTCTGCAACAGACGCTATTTTCCTCTCTACACTTGTGTTCATTTGTTATTATCTTGATAAATTTTACGTAATCTTCGTTCATATCTTATCTTCTCTGCATCCATATCAAGACATTTATACACTCTGACCCATGGAACACTTTCTACCTGCTCATGGTCAGTAATTCCCATACGGGTTGCATAATAGTCCACCAACCCAAACAAGCCAAATGATAACTGATCCACACCCGCACGTTTTTCCTCAGGAGTAGGCGTCACACTCGTTGTTTCAAACAGCTTGGTTATCCGTTCCACCTCTTTAGTAACCCATGAGGAAAAGCCCAAAACATCCTCTACCTCACATGCTTCTATTTGTTCAACCGATAACCCCAAAAGGACATGACATGGCATCATTATGCAATCAATATCGCTTGATATAGATTGCAGCCCCATAAGTTGCCCAATAGTGGCATCATTCAGATTATCCGGCAAACGAACTCCCGAAATGAAGTCCGGCTTTGGAAGCTTTCTTATCCGCTCCAACAGTTCAATAGCATTGCTTGCCACCTCACTTAATATCAAAAATTCTTTTACTGTCATATCTGTCCTAATTTTGCTTTTGGTCGTTTGGGAATTGGCTTGATACGGAAGAACATTGCCATTATCAGCATATCAAGATAATCCGGAGAATGACCAAGAATCTCTTTCATTTTCTCTTTACTGATTATTCCTTTCTTTCGGGTATCAGCATCTATATGGTCTTGCTTTAAAACTCCTAATTCTTCGATTATACGCTCTCTTTGGGCTTCCGTACATATAATCCTTATCTGTCGGTTATTTATCAGTTCTGCGAGCTTAAAAGCGCACTCTGATTTCAGATTGTCAAACTCCGGATTAATCGGGCGATTACCGCCATGAAATTCTTTGATACCATTCAGATAACTTTCAAGATAACTCCCCAGCCCATCGCTATCAACTATCATCATACTGCGTGGAATACTCCACTGTATCATCATGTTTTTAAGGTCTGCCTCAATGGATTTGCCCGTACTGTATTCCTGGTCTAATCTGATATAGCATACATTACCTATCCAATGCCCACTGACAAAACGGTCTCGGCCTTTCATGGCAAGGTCAGAAGAACCTGTTGATAAGCCTACCGGTTGTACATGCTCATTTACAAATAAATCACAAATGGCATCATAATCACAGAGAACCGTAGGGTCATTATCGTACTCCCAGTTTCCATACAATAGTCGCTCTTTCGTAACTTTATCTTTTGTATTCCGGAGTGTATCGATGTAATCTTCTGTCGCATAAGGGTTATCTTGTACAAGCGCCTGAATAAAAGCGTAAGGAGCTTTCAGTTTCTTCTCTTTCCATGGTTTATAAAACTCTCTATAAAGCCAGTTCTTTTTAGGATTACAAGTAATAAGTATCTTACCGGGAATGTTATAGACATCATTTAAGTGTCTGCCTATACGGGTCTTTAAAACCTCAAAAGCGAGATAGTGAACCTGTCCAGCTTCTTCAATCCAGCCACCCGTAAACTCCTTAGAGCCCAAACGTTCATACATAGGGTCTTTAACCGGATAATAAGTCAAATCAAGAAAGATAATCTCCGAACCATTCCCCAACCTTATACCGTCATTCGTTTGCTTGTAATCAGCGAACTTATGCCATTTGGCAACCTTATCGAAAGTTACAGAAATAGACTCTCTACTATCCTTTAAGTTATTTCGCCCGGCAAACCAGCGAGTACCGGGAAGATAGTAAGCACATTGCATCAGCCATTCGCAACCGAGCCATGACTTACCACCGCCACCGGCACCACCATAACATAAGAACTTCGTAACATCGTCACGAAGATAGTTATAGGCTAAACGCTGTTTTATGTTGACCCTCTCTCCCATTACTTCACATCTTCAGCCTCTTGGGTATATGGAAGAAAATTAAATCCTTTGAATTCTTTCCCTGCATTCGTATGGTCTACTTCCTGCTTATCCGCAAGCCCAAGTTTACGAGCAATGATATTCGCATTAAAAGCACCGACACATGCACCTTCAAACTGCTGCGTTTCGATTGTTTCTTCCACGCGTGCAATGACCTCTAAAAAATCTTCGTCATTCTTATTTTTACATTCAGTACGAAAGGTGCTCCACCATTTGGATGAAGCGCCTACGTAAATACAAAATCCGGTAAGGGAGTACGGACGGGAAGTCGGGGAAACTTCTTGTTGCACTTGCTGCTCATTAACAGTTTCCACTTTCTTCCCTTTCTTTCTTTTCACAGGAACTGTCTTTTGAACAGCTTTTTTGGAAAGCCAAGGATTTTCATCGCACCATTGGAAATACTCACATGCAGCTTCCCACAAAAGTTCCGGCGTGGAAAAGAGTTTATCTCTCCCATGCTTACTCCTTAACATCCAAAATTTATTTCCCGTTGGTGCTGCCATATCACTTCTTCATTCTGATTATTTCTCCACAATGGGGACATGCCATTTCAATATATTCGGTCTTCTCTTGCTCTAAGTTCTCTTCAATACGTTCCGTTTTCTTTTTGAAAGCCTCGTTCTCTTGACGTTCCATTTCCTGACTGAACTCCCGCTGTACTTCCTCTGCTTGCATATCTTCTGTTGCATAATCATCTGCCGGAGTAAAGTTTACATCAAATCCGAGTAACTGCTCTATTGGCTCAAAAAAGAAATCTTGCATATCTGCAGGGACATTCATAGTCCTAAGTTCACGTATCAGTTTATCTTCATCCCATGATGCAAACTCCGATGTCTTATTATCAGCAATACGATACTGGCGTGCCTTTTCTTCGTCCAAATCAGCGACTATACAAGGTACTTCCTTATATCCAAGATTTAAGAGAGCAAAGTATCGTGTATGGCCGACAATGATTTCAAGATTCTTATCTACTACAAGCGGTTGGTTAAAGCCAAACTTCTTGATTGATTCCTCTACCGGTTTGATAGCCTTGCTATTGTTCCGGGCATTATTCCAATATGGAATGATTTTATCTATTGCAATATTCTGTATATCCATAATCATAACTCTGCTGAATCTGTGTGATGAATAATTTCTTTAATGGCTTTGCTGTATTCGTAGTTCTTGAACATCTTAGCAAAGCCGGTGATGTGCTTAAGTTTTACAAGCTCTAATGGTTCCATACCAAGCTTCTTACAAATGACTGCATCCGACTCTCCATTTTTAATCATGTTATAAATGATATTCGTCATGCCGTCAACAGAATGTTTACCACGTGCCCGGTTATGCCGGACCGTAGATGCCATACGGTCATTGACATCCTTATCAATAACCACAATGGGGAGACGACCACTATTCCGTCGGGCAATATCCTTGTACATACGTGCAATGAGGTTACGGTGAAAACCGTCTACAATAATATATTTTTGCTCTTCCTCGCTCCAAATCGTAACGATAGGCTGAGTATATCCATCTTCACGAATGGAAGTATAAAGCAACTGCATTTCCTGCTTTGCCACGGCATTAGGATTATAGTTGTTTGCCTTTACCATTTCCATTGGAACCCAAAGAACACGATCCACCGGGTTTACTTTCTCCGGGGACAAGGAAAATAGAAGTTGCCTTACTTCATTCAAAAAGTTTATTTTGTCCGGCGTTTCATCAAGCATCCGGATGATTATTTCTTTTAGCCTTTCCATATTTATACTTTGATTTATGAACCAATAATCTGTTATTTAACTTTGTCTGTTCAAAGTCTTCGGTAATAATCCCACGAGCAAAAGCGCGGTAAATATCAAGACGGTCTACATCAGACCAATTTGCTACTTTAGTAATCACTGTCTTCAGATTATTGGAGAAAATGATTTTATTCTTATCCTCAGCCACTATGTTATCAATGAGATACTTCAAATATTCCGGCCAATCCTTAAAACAGTTCGGATAATTACGTATCTCTTCAAAGGCATCCAACAGAAGATGATTTGTCGTACCAATATTGGGGATACGGGTGTACATGGCATTATATGCCTTCGGGTCAATTTCCTGCAAGTAAGGGATATTCTGATTACTGTTCTCATGAATCAGAGAGGACACCCTGGCCGAACGTAGCGGCTCTTTTGAGAAAATGTAATTGTAGGCTTTATTATATCTTAACCGATTGGAGAAGATATAATACCAGATATCGCGGTAAGACCAATCATACAAAGGGTACATAACTACTCCATGACTGCAACGCTTTCCGTATGTCATACCAGGGAGGGTCTCCTTGCCTGTTAATCCTGCACGACGGGCCGGAGATTCCTCAATACGGACACCACCCAAAGAAACATAATCTTCTCCTAAGTGATGAAATGCAATAGCGTTGAACATGTCTTTAAATCTGTCAGCATCATATACATTCTCTTTGAAAGCAATATCCTCTTTTTCACGCATCCATTCTTTTCCTGGTTCCCAAGGAATAAACCAATCACCGCTATTAGCGTTCCATAATCTGAATGGTACTTGTACCCAAATAGGCTCTACTTCTGGCAAAGACATAACATAACGCATATACTCGACTGTATATGTGTACTCACATTCCTGGTCAAGAAACATAACCGGTAGCTTTCGAATACCAAGTTCACGTGCCACTTCCAAAGTGATATGCAGCAAAGCGGTACTATCTTTGCCTCCAGAAAAACAAACGCCCAGACGGCCACCTATAGAAAATAGCTGCCTTATGCGTTCTTTCGCCGCTTCATACACATTTTGTTCTGAATATAATATCATACGTTAGTCACGATATAATAGTTACCAAACTCTTTTACTTCACAATGAGGAAAGCCTTGTTCCAGCTCACACCTCGAATGTTCATAATATTCCAATTCGCAACCGCTACGTTCATAAGTCACCGGATGATACGTTTCTTTATAGAACATAAGGAACAAATTCTTCTCCTCGGGGATATCCGTTAACGCTTCGACTTCAATGTAACTGGCCGAACCAAACAGGGCGACAACGGTATTGAATACCATAAACTTTAGGTTGAACATCTCAAACGGGATGCATAGATTATAATACCCAGGATGCTTCTTCCTAAAAACTTCAAGCATCTTATTGCTCGGATCGATACCGAAATATTCATCTGGAGATACTTTCAGAATATCAAGGAACAATCCGGTGCCACATCCCACATCAAGAATAATTCCGGGAACATCAAAAAGCATCAAGGCTATCTTATTATTCTCCTCAATGCTGACTTCATCTTTAAACAGAGAATCGTAACTCTCTGCAATTGCATCATACTGATTTACTGCGTACATACTTTATTATTTTGATTTACAAAATAAAGATACCGAATAATCCATGAACGGACTATCCGGTATCAAAGAAGTTACTGACACGATTTGGCAGTAAAAAACTGAGATTCCATTATTTTTTCATTGTATAGTCTTTTGGCATCATTTTTGTATTTATCATCATAAAGGCTTATTAATATGGATGGATTTGAATTCTGTAAAAGAGACATTGATTCTGAAATCGGTTCAGGTTTCTCTGGAAATTCTGAATATATGAAAATAAAAGATGAGGAAAACAAACGCATCCTCATGGAAGAACAATTTAATCTTGTTCAAACTCAAAAGACTGAAATATTTGCCCAACAAAAATACCGTAGGGAACAAATCAAAGATGCCAAACTATCAAAAAGGCTTCTTATCTTTAATACTATTATTACAACTTTTGCATTAATAGTATCAATTATTGCCTTATTTAAATAAAATTCCCGATAACAGATTTGTGACCATTATCGGGATACACTTCAAAATTCATGAACTTGTACAGCTACTCCACTTGGTAATTACATAGTCATCCATTTCAACACATTTTGTATTATTTTTAAATAAAGTTGCCAAGAAATTATCTGGATAATTGCTAAATATAAATTCTTCCATTAATGGTATTACATTATCAATACATTTAGAAATCTGAAGTCTATCAATATTAAGTTCTTTCTGCTTCAATTCTGTTGGTTTGAACTCTATTTTTAGTACAAACATCTCAATAATTCTGTTTCCATGCGTATATAACAAATATTTTTTACCAGATTTCTTTCCCAATCCATTAATCTTATTTTGTAAAATAGCTTCTATTATACGTACTATCTTCACACAATTATAGAGATAATAACATTCTGTTTGAGGGTTAAATAACTCTTTATATATCCCTTTATTCAAATTTTCATAGAATTTGCCAATGCCACTTTTTACTTGTACTGCTAAACTAACTTTCCCCGACGCACATGCTAATGCTACTGTTGCATCTAAAAGATTAAAATATTTCTCAATATCATAAACTGCTTTTTCAGAACGTACTATACTATACTCAATTCCATCTATAGCTAATTCTGATTTGAGTCTTATTTGTTCTGGATCTTGAGATGCAAAATCTCTATTTTCAATTCTATTCTGTCTATTATTAGATTTTGTAACACTGTTACCAAATTCTGCAGGGCTATCTGTTAATTGAATCATTCTTACCTGTACTAATATTTCAGATAGATTATCGGTTGTTTGATATTGTTGAGCATATTTCCCTATTGTACTAACAGTTTGAGCGCCATTGACGATAGCAATATTGGATAATTTGAATGAACCTATTTCACGATTGGTTCCCCCAGCAAGAGCCTTGTCTATTTTATCAGCAATAATGGTTATCCCATTATTATAATACCAAAAATACAATGGAGACTCTCTAATTGTTTTTTCCATTTCCTCATTTACGTCTGTTCTTCCTAGAACTTGGCGAATATTCTTATCAAAAAGGCGATTTTTGTACAATTTCCACCAATTAGCGATTTCTACAGCAGATACACTTCCATAATAAGCTTTAAAAGGTTCATTTATGACTCCCCAATTATTAACACCTATTTCTATGTTTATAGGAGAACTGACTGCCTTTTGAGCTAAAGAAGCATGGATACGACCTTGATTTAATCTTAAAAAATCAACAATATTATCAGAATATTCATCTCCAGTATTATTCAATTCACTTAATAAATCATCAATAAGTCTTTTTGAATGTTTAGCCAATTCGGCGGAAGCATAGGTGTCTATTAAAATAATTATGTAATGGGTCTCATAATTTGATAAAGCTTGTTCTATTATGGATTCCTTTGCTCTAATCTTCTTATTGAAACGTTCAAATCGAAGATTTATTAAATCTCGAACTCCATTTACATATTTTGATACATCTCCCAACACTGGTTCACCTTTTCCATCTTTGCTAAATTTGGATTGTACCAAAATCATTTGATTAGATAATGGAGAGTAATAGAGTGCATCTATACCATTATCATCAGCCCCATCCACAATTGACAAAGCAGCATCTTCAACCGAACAAGTTGTACTCATATAGACTGCATATGCAGCCAAACATCTACTTGTAATTTTTATATCTCTCTCCAAATCATTATCCTTAATATCTGATTTGTCTATTTTTGATTCAAAAAAGTCCTTTACTTTCTTTTGAATTTGTCCTATATGTATAATACTCATAGTTTTTTTGTTTCAAATATATTATTTTTCTTACAATGTAAAAAGAATTTTAACATTTTATCTATTACACAATATAAAATACTGTTTATCTATTTTTTAATAAAATAATAGATGATAATATTTTGCATAATTACTTTTGTTTTCCTTTTTTATTCCGTTTTCTATTATCCTCAGATACACACATCTTGCACCATGATGTTTTGATGTGGTATGCTTTCCCGTTGCGGTGAATCGTTCTATCGTAGAAGCAGGATAGCAAAAGCAATCTTCCGCAACGGCTGCACACTTTACGTTCTACTCCGTCCACTATCACCCGGTTTCTCGGTTTCCGCTTCACTATTTCACATGACCCACATTCGGATGCACCGTACTTTCGGCAATAGGCAAGTGAGTGCTTGCCACATCTGGCGAAAGAGGTACAATCCGAACGGGGAACTGTCTGATGAACATTCATATTTCGACCTATTTCATTGTCTCATAAGTAAAGTATATCACATCACAGGAACACTTGGCATACAGTCGTTTTCTCTCAGCCTCGATGTCGTTTGTTTCAATAGTCACTTTCTCACACCGACGATTATCGCCGGTGATGTATTCTATTTTTCGGATAATATGTTTCATGCTGATAATCTATTACGAATTAAACCTATGTTCTTTTTGACAAGTCCTATGATACGTTTATGGTATTCTGTATTCTGGTTACATGCACCACGGGATTGGACTACTTCAAGAGTTTTCAGAGACAATTCTATCGTCTCGATGCGTTTTTCCCCGATACGAGCAGAAAGGATAAGGCAATCATTACGCTTGTAATACCCATTCGTATATACGCAATGGTGCATTGCTTTCCCTTCTTGGTAGAACTGGGTTATACTTTCCAATGGACGGATAGTTATACTTCCGTCCGTAATCTCCAAACCGAAGAACTTCTCCATTCTTTTGTAAAACTGAATGATGTTCTCTCTACGTTCCTTTTCACGACGGATTGCTTCCCGTCTTTCCCTATCCCTGCGAAGCTTTGCTTCAATGCTCCTTTTCTTATTCATTAGCAAATCATGCTCGGCTTTCAGGTTCTTAGGACAGACATATTTGGCGTTACGTACGTCTTTCTTGAAATAGAGCAGCAAGTCGATGTAGTCATTCCACATACCGGCATCCCTGATGATGTAATGATTACGATTACAGATATTGAAAGACGGCTTGTATCGAAGCTGATAATACCCCTCTTTAGCCATGTGCTTAAGCATTGCCATCTGCTTTGTTTTCAAACAGAGTTCGGCATCATTGTTACCGGTTAAGAGCGATCGTATAAGCCTCGACGGATTGACATCGGGAAAATTCCGGCCTATACCGCGTTTCTTTAATTCCGGGAGAAGCTCTATCTTGCTATATAACCATCCATGTATAGAGTATACATCTCCATAACTGTAATAACCGCTACCGTATTCGTTCTTTATACTCAAAGGCTCACTATACAACCATCCATTGCCACCCATATTCATAGGCCTGGCGATAATGGTACGTTTGCCATTAACTGCAATCCATTCCTGAACAGTCTCAAAGAAACTGTAATAAGGATTTGATATCGGATGCTCACGAAAACCACTTTTGCAAGAATACTTACAACACAGGACATGGCGTATAACTTGAAAGTTACCTACAACTTGCAGTATGTCCATGTAGATTTCCTCTTTATTCTGGCTCTTACGACTGACCGTTACATCCAATTTATGGTGGCAATAAGGGCATTCGGTCTTATTACCCAAAAGGATAGTACCCAATTCGCTATTATCGGTATTTATCCACATCTTACCACATTCTGAACACCAAAGTTCATCCTTACATTTATACGCAGTGCGAGCAAACAGATGTTCTTTCGCCCAATTCTTGGGAGATTCGGAGATTTCACCCAACTTTTCACTCAGCTCGGCGACTTCCTTTTGTAATTTAGTACGTGGTTTCATGGTTTAGAACAATGACATCTGTTGGACTTCTGTTGCCTCTTTCTTTCCCCGTGACGGCTTTTTCTTAAGCAAAACATATTGCTCTTCGGTAAGACGTTTTATCGCTTCCTCACGAGCCCTCTGTTTATCTTCCTCAGTCAACTTCACCGACTTGGGTGAAATGGAAGTGACGGTTCTCGTGCCGGCAGGAAGTTTATTGACTTTTATGTCGTCCTCGTCGTAATAGTGTACGGCCATACCAAATACCTCGTTATCAGAAATACATACAGCATTGCCTCGCTTCTGGGCTTCCCCCATGATGTAAGAACAGCACTCGTCCAAATTCTTGTTTTCCTTTGCGTAGGACTTGGCAAACAGTTCGTCAGTCCTGGCACGTTCATCAAGATAACTCTTGATAGCTTCTTTGAAAGTTTTGTTTTCCATAATTGCGTTACAAATAAGTCCTTAAACAATAGTCCGCTATCCAGTAGCAGACAAAATAAAAAGCGGCATACGCTGTCAGAATTGACAGAATAGTCGCTATCAGTTTTATGTCTTTCATCTTAATTTGAGTTTTGCCCGTAAGTCGTCGGGTGGTTGGTGATTCCGCTCTACAGGTGCTTGTTGCTCCTGTGCCCGATTATTGCGGTTCCGGATGATTATATCCAGCTCATCCGACCGGTCTTTGAGGAACTTGCGGAAAGCCTCGCCAATAGTTATCGTGTCGAAATAACCGTAGAATTTACCGTATCTGCCCAGCTTGAACCGGGCGACAAATAGAATGAATTCGGTCAGCTTGATGTAGTGGTATTGCCTTACGAACAGGTTTGAGAACTCGTTCAAAGCATTTTCATCAGCACTCTCTTTTGTGGCAGAGGCAAAATCAATAGTCAGTAGCTGCGTCTTTGCCCATAAAGCCGAGGAGCCGTCACCGTACATCCGTTCAAGGTCTGACAACGTGGGGGACTTCTCACTGTACGCTTTATCAAGGTCGGCAAGAAGTATCGGCTGGAGCGATGTCGAATATGCGGCAGATGCTTGGCTAAAGGTCGGGTATCTCTGCTTGATGGCCGACAGCATCACATCCCTGCTCGATGGCCGCGTACTCCGCAATGAGGTTTCTTGCCTTTGCTGCTTTATCAGCATCCCGACCGTTTTGTCCTTGGGTTTCTGTTTTTCCATTGCCTTGCTGTTTTTTTTCGATTATCCAAAGATTGGCCCGGCTGTCCCAACGTTCCACCTTGGCACCGGTGGCTGTTTTCCAACCAAGACCGGAGAAATGATTGTAGAAAATATCCGCTTGCAGTTCCCAGTCGGGAAGTTTGCCCCGGAAATACTCTCTCACTTCTTCGACGGTCGGTGGTATAAACTCCACTTTGGTTTTAGGCGGCTTCTTTTTCGGTGGTGGTTCCGGCGGGAATAACTCGCCAGAGTTATCCCTACGTTTTTGTTTTTGTTTATGTTTTATTATCTCGGCACCAACCTCGGTACTGACCTGCGCCCCAACCTCGGTATCAACCTGCGCCCTGACCTCGGTAAATTTTACCAAGGTGTACACCACATTCGGGCTTCCATTCTTCGTTTTGAAGTCAATCAATCCAACCTGCTTTAATCTATTCCGAGCATTTGACAAAGTCTTTAGAGAAGCTATGCCAAGGTCTGCAAGAACCTTGCTGTTGTTACGGTTAAACGTATTCGCCCACCTACAGAGGTTGTTAGTTTCTAACAGGTAGAAATACAAAGCGGTTTCTGTGACAGTTAGCGAATATGCGTTATGTTGTAACCAGAAGTCCTTTATTAGCTCAATATAGTTCATCGTAGATAAGAATTAACTTCATTCATAAATTCAGGGAGAGAATGGCAAACCACATACTTGTTTCGATACTTTTCCGCTTCCCTCTGCCATTTTATCTGTTCTTCGCTCTGTCTCCCCTTCGGTGTTTTCATTTCAATACAGAGAGACGCAAAGCCCTTCTTTGGGACAAGTAATATCAAATCGGAAACACCGCGTAAAACACCTTGACGTTTCAGCTTAGTAGCAACAACTATATTCCTTAACTCTCCATTTGGAACAGCAAACAACATAAACGACAAAGACGGATATTGAAGCCGGAACCAAGTCAGGCAACTGTGTTGTATCTGACTTTCCGATTGCGGTGCAGTCTGTTTCTTCTTCATAATCTGCCTTTGAATAAGTCCATAGCCATATCTATCACATTCTCCTTAACTACATCATCAGTTCCAGTAACTCCGTTAGCTATACCCTTCTTCCGCTGAATGACATCATACATATATTCATCAATGGTATTCTTTCCAAGGAAATAGTAACAGTTAACATTATTCTTCTGGCCGTTACGGTGTGCCCGGTCTTCCGCCTGTTCGCAATCGCTGAACGTCCATGGGAACTCAATAAAGGCCACACGACTGGAAGCAGTCAGCGTAAGCCCCGTACCACCTGATTTGTAGTTCAGAATAATAAGTGTACAATCCGGATTATTTTGGAAAGCATCTACAGCCATCTGTTTCCGGGTAGCATTATCTTCACCTGTAACCGTTACTGCTTGAGGAAACATCTTTTTCAGTTCCATTACTACTTCTTTCAGATAAGCAAATACTATCAGCTTTTCTCCCCCATCGATAACGTCATGAATAAACTCGGCAGCCGCCTTGATTTTTCCACGAGCGGAAATGGCTTTCAAAATGCCCATCCTTACCATAACCTCTCCCCTCATGGACTTAGCGATTTTCTCATCGTCCGCATTCTTGAACACACGAAGATATTGTATAAGGTCACTCTCCGCTTTTTCATATTCAAGGCGAGTAGTAATATCCATTTCGATATACTGCCGAGTCTTGTCCGGAAGTTGGGTCAATACCTTTGCTTTCTCACGCCGAAAGAAACATGTATTCCAAAGACGCCAATTCAGTTCTTTCAGATTGGATGCTTTCTTCGGTCCGTTGCAGAAGCGCTCGGTAAATGTCTTATACCCGCCGAAGTCTTCCAGACGTCCCATTATCTTAAGTTGTTGTATAAGGTCGGTGTTATCATTCACAACAGGTGTTCCTGTCAGTTCAAGAATAAACTCCTTACCTTTGCAGATACCTTCAACAAACTTACTTTGCTGGGTCTTGGTAGACTTACATTTATGGGACTCGTCAATAATAACTGATTTGAAAAGCGTTATACGAGGGTCAAAAGAGATTGATTTCATCGTAAACCGTACATCATCCTTAACGTCCAGAACAAAGAACTTTTTCAGCGACTCATAGTTAGTAATGAAAATATCACAGCACTTGGTTTCAATGAAGCGCTGCCAAGTATTTTTGTTCTTATCATCAAGAATTAAAGCCTGTTTTCCAGCAAACTTCTTGAACTCACGTTGCCAGTTTATTTTCAACGCTGCCGGACAGATAACAAGGCAGGGGTAAGATTTTGCAATCGTTACCGTACCTATTGCCTGTAACGTCTTACCGAGTCCCGGCTGGTCACCGAAGATACACCGTTTATGAGACAAAGCGTATGCAATGCCCTCTTTCTGATAATCGTATGGTTCAAGGAGTAACCCATGGGGTACGGTCAGTTGCGGCATCGGAGCAATGTCAAAAGTTATATCAGCTTTTCGTTGCTCCGACCGCTGTACCGATCCGCAATATCCATATTGTACCGCCCAACTCGCCATAGTGTTGACATACCATTCATCGGCAAGGTCAACCCACCAGGCTTTTTCATTAAAAAGATAAGCCTTTTTAGCGTTTGCCTTGACTGACGGGATGTTCTTCACACATTTAATCAGCATCGGATGATACATGAATTTAAGTTTGAAACCGTCCGGATATTTGGTGATACAAAAAGGTGCTGCCATAATCAAGCTGCCGTTTCTTTAACTTTCTTACTGCGTGAATGACGCGGTTTCACTTTCTTACCGTTCACAATCAAAGTAGTACCAGTCTGTTCCGCCACTTGTTTGAGGAACTCGTTAGCTTCCTCCTCAAAAGCGGCATCGCCTACCGGGTCGGCCACTATATCAGTCGGAGCGCTTTCATCAAATGGAAGTTCCTGCTGAACTACTGCCCATTTCTTTGCGGTCAAATACTGTTCTACTTCATAATTACAAGCATCAATGGCTTGCTGCAGCTCAAAGGCGTGTTCGTATTCCTCGTTCTCATTATTGAACATGGTAAAAGGTGCGATGAGATTGAGCACTTTTTTACTCTTAAGAAATCGTTTGCCGACCAAAGTAACACCGACATTATCGTCGGAACCACCGATCGTATAGCCGGTAACCTCAAATGTAGAGAAGATTTCTTCCGGCAATTCATCTATGGAATCTTTGCCGTCAGCTTCCTTTTGCTCACATAGGAAAGTAAGGTGAGGAATAAGTTCATTGAATGCAGCACGCAAATCCTTATGGATAAGATTCTTTCCCTCAACAGTCACATTATCCTCATTCTCGTTCTTAAAAGTGGCAACAAGCGTGTTGTCCTTCGTTATTTTTGCTTTTGTGATATTCATTTCTATCTCCTGTCTTGATATTCGTTGATAAATTCGTTATAGTAGCGGTCAGCCGGAAGAGGGAGTGTTATTCCCAGTTCGGCAGCGGCATCGGCCTGTACTTTATTCAGAAAGTCAGTCATCTGCACTGTATTGAGTTTCGAGGTGCTTCCGGCGATAACCGTTTCTTTACCTTTAATATAGGAAGCTCTTCTAAGAAAAAGGTTGCAGTAATAATCGTGTACATCCTGCTTGTCCGTACCGGTTTCCTGCTCGATGCATGTGAACCAAAGCCACATGAGCGCATTTTGCGATAATGTCCGCGGCTCTGTGAACCGTTCGATTTTCACACGATACCGACCATTACGAAGTTGGGAGCACATGAAGTCAAAAGATTTGCTCATGTGTACCTCACCCTTAACCTTTTCTAAAATTGCTTCTTGTGCCATTACTCTAACCCAAAGATTTTCTTGTCTGTAATAAGTTCCTTGTTAGCTTCCAAAAACTCTATGAAATGCTCACAGTGGGCGGTCAACAGTTTAACCGTCTGTTCGTGGTTATAGGTGTAGTATTCCGGGTACTGCGTTCCGCTGATTAACGGTGTACGGCTCGTACCACCCTTCAACTGATAAGCAGTGTACTCAAAAGCTTTCACACTCTCCATCTGACCGGAAGCAATCAGGCAATAAGGGTATACATGCCGCTGCCATCCATGTTCATACTTACCGAAATCATATTTGGATGTTGATTTGATGTCATAGACAATGTCCCGGAGAAGTTCGTCTATAAACCCGTAAAGCTCCACATCACCGTAACGGGTGGAGATAATGGCAGAGACAAAGACCTGGGACAATGCACCGGCAAAATATCTCGACTGCTCAATACACCATGCCCGGTCAAACAGGAAATGACGGGCAGGTGCTATATCCGTAGGCGGGAAGTCAACCTGAATAATATTGGTTTCTTCATCACCGACAATGGTATATGGTTCCCGTTCGCTTGGAATATGTTTTCTCTTGTGGATATAACAGTCAATGACAGCATTGAATGCTGTCCCTTTATCGGCCGCCTCACTCTCAAACGGAACGCGGTTTATTGTATCAAGCAGGCTTTGCTTGAGCTCCGCTTCAATTTCTTCGGGACTTTTCTTATATTCCCCCGTTTCGTTGTCAATGTTCCAGAAGCTTTCCACCTGTTCATCAGCCCGTAGATACTGCTCGAACTTATCGAGTAGTGACGGGTAAAATCTGTACTTAGGCTGCCGGTTCATACTTCTTGCTTAGCTTGTTGAACTTTAGTCCAAGATTCTTGCACTTCTCATTGAGCATCATCCCGGCCCTGACCTTGGAATCGAAGATGTGTGCCATCCCGTCTAGAGATTCACGCACTTCATTAGCCGACTGCATATCGGTCACCTGCTCCACTGTATCACGAATAACCTCAAGAACCTTATCATATTCTGAAGATAACTCTGTCTGTTTTGTCTGATACTCTTTATAGGTATTGATAATGTTCGTCATAAAATCATTCTTTCCCGTAATGGTACCGGAAGCATCAATAATGACAGGTATCTTGATACGTGAAGAAAGATTGCAGGTGTTCTTACCGTAGAACTTCTCGCACGGATCAAAGGAGATTGTTCTATCCTTGCCAATGGCTTCCATATAACCGACTAAATCCAGTTCCTTAATCAAGTCGCCGGCGGATGAACCGCCAATTTCCGGGCGTATCTGTTTTTCATCACCGACTTTCTCTTCCCGTTCATGGGCCACGAAGATTACAGACTTACCCATTAAGGTTACCTGATTTACAAAGCTGATGAACATATTCTTTCTCACTCCATACCCCTGTAATGAAAGAGTTCCGTCAGCTTTCTTCATTTTCGGGTTGGCTGCCATGATAGCCTTATCCATGAAAGAGAGCATCTTTCCGGCGGTATCAATCACAATCGTATCAAACTCTTTGATTTCCTCAGAAGCAAGTACCTGATTCGTTTCATCCCAGCTTGTAATCTGAACAGTGGGTACACGATGAGCCGCATTGACACGGTGAATACCGCCGTCGTAATCGAAAAGCACAGGGTTGGGGGCAGATAATGCCAATGTCGTTTTACCCATACCCGGTTGTCCATAAATCAGCGCTGACAATGTAGTCTTAACGGTCAGCTCGTTAGGTTTCTTAATCAAACTCATAATGATAAAATTTATGTGGTTAATAAAAAAAATATCGTGGAAGTTGGCGGACTCGAACCGCCAGTCTCCTCGAATGAGGTGTGTTAGCCATTACACCGAACTCCCGAATAAGAAAAAGGTGTACTATCTTCACAGACAGAACACCTCAGCACAACCAAATAAAAATACTAAACTATATCTGCCCTCGCTTGGGCATTGCTCCCGGATAGGCGGCCAAGCCACACCGGGAAGGGTAGTTAACAAGATAGTTTAAAGTATAAAACTCAAATAGGGGCATTCTCCCTACGACGTCCTTTTCGCCGGCATTATTGGTTAATAAATAGAGGATTATCCTCGTGGGTAATGTGGGATTTGAACGCCACGCCCTGTACATGAATGAAACCTTTAAATAATACCATGACAAATTACCAACATTAAATAATCATGTACTGCTCTACCTGACTGAGCTAATTACCCGTTTCTGCCCGCTATATCTTCACAGACCTTGCCGGCAGCAGTCTAACTAAACAAGTTTTATGTAATACACTTCCTCCGCTGAGGTTTATATCTTTATTATTTTCTTCAACACATTATGATAAAACCAAATCGAATACACTATACCAAAAAGGTTAATAGTATAGTTCCACTCTCCCGTTACCGGGTCAACACCATTAAACATTGCCAAACAAGGTAAAGCCAATATATTAAGCAATAGCACGTTGAGAATTATTCTTTTCATGGTTTCTTCCTTTTCTTACTTTTGCAAAACTCAACACATCCGAAGCGTTGTAATAACTTCGTCCATTAGGTCTATATTCAACTCTCACTCTTTGAGAATTTACCAAAGCTTTCAATCTACCTGGCCCACCTACTATTCTTTCTGATTCTCTCTTAGGAAAGGTACTCTTATCCATGATGGTAAGTATATCTGCCAATCTTGCCTCCGCCGTCCCATCAATCAACATGGAACTGCGTAAATTACCGTTTACCTCATATATCATGCTGCCCAAAAATTAAAATTATTATTACTCCGCCCCCCTATTCTTATATAGCGCATTGCAGTACGTGCTCGTGAGGGTGTTTTCATTCTCCGCAAATCAATATCACTACAAGTAATTTGCATTACTATGAAAAGAATGGAGAATAAAAGTTCAAGTCCATGCTTCCGTAACTCGTTCAAATCAAAATTGCGTTTCAACCTGTCGCAAATCATATACAAAAGCAATTCAGTATCTTTAGATATACCCAACTTTCGATAGATAGCCCGCTTCTGCGTCTTGATAGTCCAAACAGACTTACTCAGATTATTTGCTACCTCTTTGTCGGCAAGTCCCTTGCAATACTCATTTGCAACAAGCATTTCCGCAGGAGAAAGGGAAATCATCACGCAACCCTTTCTACATCAAAAAGACCTTTTTTCTTATCAGTCTCTCCTACTTTCCAGTCTGCGCCTTCAACACAAAATTCCTCTCTTAACCGAGGAATTATTGTTCCTTTGATTGAAGGCTTCGCTTTCACTGGGAAAGTAAGAATATCTCCTACTTCCATATCTCTCAAAGCCGGAGTGTAGTTCTCTGTGATTATTTTCTTTTTCATTACTATAAAATTTTAATGATTAATATTTGAGTTCTCCCGAACCAATTCGATTGGCGGCATCACGCTTTATTCAGGAGATTTACTTAACTTTGGAGTGCAAAATCTAAAAATTAAGTAAGTATGGAGAAAAAATTATTCAAAAGTCAAAGGCAAACCGCTGAAGAACTTATTACAGAATACATCAATCTGTGCAACAAATACGATGAACTTGAACGTATTGGGTTGAAAGTTGAACTCAAATTCTTTAGTATAGATAATCTGTTGCATTGGGCTCTTGACCTAATAGGGTTCCCACAAGATACAACTCTTGAAGCAGATGGAATAAACGGCAAATTCTTTTGCCGGGATTATCTTACCAACTCGACCTTATTAGATGAAGTATCTGGAGAGAATGTGCATAATTCTGTCGAAGAATATGTTGACTTTCTCTATAAAGAGCTTGAGATGTTGAAGAAAGAAGAACCTTTGCTTTTTCAGTAAGTTCTATTTGTGTTCCTTCTTTTGATACTATTCGAGTTATTAGCCCAGCGTGAGTTAATAAGTTCAGTATCTTTAGGACTTTCTTTAAAGGAAGTCCTAATTCTTTAGATAAAATGGAATTTGAAATTTTCATAAATTCGTCTTTTTATTCACTTTTATCACACTATCTACTTTCTGTTCTATAAGTTTTTGATACTCATTTAGAAGAAATTCAGCTTCGTCCTTTTCCAACTTCACCGTTATTATTGTCGGTTCCGCAGCATCATATATAGACGCTCCATAACCTGCATTCGGAATTGTAGCAATCATCTCTATTTGAGAGGAATGTTCCAATAAGGATTTTATCTTACTTATTTTACCTGTTAAATTGTTGATTTCCTTATAGTCCATATACTTATATTTTTTAATATTCGTGCCCCGATAAGCTCTCTCTGCTCTTCTCAACGGAGTTATCAGCTACTGTACTTCACTACATGACCGTTCGGGGCGTGTCGGCTTCTCATTTCGCACCGTTGCAAATCTTTCGCTCGTTCTGAACTCCCATTCAGACATCATCGCAAATTCTTGCTACTCCGGGTATCTCTCGCGTCCTCTATGTTGGGTTTGAGGGTAAGCGCCAGTATCGCTTTCTGGAACGGACTACTTAGGGCAATCACTCCATCTTGTTCTCTATCTCCCATCAAAGGGTAGGCTCAAAGACCAGATAGAGATTATTTCTACTTTTTCAGAATATCCAAAAGCAACTCTTTATCCGCTTCCCAAAGATTGTAGCCTTTAGCAATCTTTCTTCTGAGATATTCACGTTCACCAATTATTGAGATTGCCTTTTCTCTCAAATCGCTTGCGCTCCATTTTTCGGCTTGGTCTATCAAGAAGTTAGAAAGGCATTTACGTTCTTCGTATAGTTCACGTACTGATACAGTCTTTCGTTCTATCTCTTTAAGTGCGGTTGGATTCTCAATCCACAGCTTACAAAAAGCGTCTTTATCAAGGTCTGTATTCATGTAGCATTCCTCAACCTCGGCATAACCCTCAACCGATAGTTTTAATCCTGTTCTCTCTTCAAATTCTTGTTGTTGCATATCTTTTAGTTTTAAGTTTATCAATTTTGGGAAAGCTGCCCGGTGAAGGGTAAAGTGTCCGCTTGCTATCACGAACCCTCACGGCTTTTATCACCGGTATAGCACTGACCTTTTCTGCAGCTTTGTTTATATTTAGTCGCCTACGTAACGAGAACCGAAAGCACCTTTGCTGTTTGGATTGTAGTAGGCGGAAGATGGAGCGTTGAAGCAATCGTAAGTACTTCTTCTTTCCGGTTGTATTAAAGCAGCTTGCATAGCTTCTTTCTCTGCTTTTCTTGCTTCTTCATCAGCGATACGCTTCTTTTCATTAGCCCAAGCAACTTTCATGCAGTCACCGAAAGTCTGTACACCGTGAGTAAGCTGGTATAGTTTGAAATACTTTCTGTATATCTCATGAGCCATTTTCATAATCTTGTGTAAATCGTACTTTTTCATTGTCTTACTCCTTTTTAGGTATATTGTTTTTTTGGTTATCTCGACAAAACTCGCTTACTTTGCTGTTGTTGTCATTGTTGATGTTGCAAAGATACACAGATATTGTGAATATAAAAACAAATACATCACAAAATTTGTGTGTATAATATTATTTAACAGATAACAGCATTTATACATTAATACATAGAACTATGGAATTAAAAGACTTTGTAAAGGGGGTTATTCTTGATGTTACAAATGCAATAAAGGAATGTCAAGATGAAGTTGATAATGGAGCTATTATATCCCCAACGAATAGTAAAGCAACAGAGAAAATAAAGGCAACATCTGGAGATTTGCAAATATCATATATAGATTTTGAAGTAGCAGTAACTGCTGGTACATCAACAGGTATTAATGGAGAAATCGGAGGGGGAATAAAGGTATTATCTTCTTTTATTGGGGCAAAAACAGGTGCAGACAATAAAGAGACGAATGAGAATATATCAAAAGTAAAATTCTCAATTCCTGTTGTTTACCCAACATTTGGAGTAAAAGAGCGTCCTAATTCTCCAACTTATCATGTAGGACGTTTTTAAGCGCTTTAAAATCTTCAAATGCATCATTAATTGCATTTTCAGGATTATTCCCATATTCCAGGTATAAGAAGTAGATACGAAGAAATAGTTTCTTATCACGATATGCCTTAATAGCTTTTTTGATTGATTTAAACATAGCAAAATAAGAAAGCGACCAACTCCAAAGTTGCGGTTTGAAGCTTAGTCGCCTATATAGTCCCTTACGGGAACAGTTAAACTTAATTAGTCGGTATCATCCGCAACTTGATTTCGATGCAAATATACACATATTTTGTGAGCATGAGTAATATCGGAGAAAGAATATTCAAAATTAAATCCTACTATTTTGGCAACGAGAGAGGAAGCAATAAAAAATTTGCAGATGCAGTGGGAGAAAAACCTAATACAATATCCAACTGGTTTGGTCGTAAAGACGGTATAGGAGATGCCGTCATAGAAAAGATTTTATCTACTTTTCCCAATGTAGATAAAGGATGGCTGGTTGGAGGAAATGGTAATATGCTAACTTCTACTGATAGTCCATCATCTGTCCAAGTCATAGACAACGAGAATGAGTTAAAATCAGTTTTAGAAAGAGGTATAAAGTTACTCCCAGAAGTTGATTTCAAATTTGCAGCCGGACAAATAGAACTTATCAATGGAATAGAAAATGTAAAACGATATTGGTATCTTCCAGACTGCAAGGATTGCGAGGCTATTGCACAGATAGCAGGAAATTCAATGTCACCTGCCTACCCTTCCGGGTGTTGGGTAGCTCTCAAGAAATATGGCTTCAACATAAATGCAGCAACTCAAATCCCATTTGGTAATGTGTTCGGAATAGTAGTACAAGATAAATTTACTGGAGATTATCACGGACACATAAAAATACTGCGCCGGTATAAAGACCAAGAATTGTCTCACAAGTTCTGGATAGCGCATTCTCTTAACAGTGATGAATACGACGATTTCGATATAGAAATAGCTCAAGTACGTAGTTTATGGATAGTAAAACAACATATAGTGAGTGATGTATTATTATAAACCCAAAATCAATATTATTATGAAAAATGTAATTATCATGGCGTTGACTGCCATATTCATTCTATCAGGGTGTAAATCAAAAGAAGAAAAAGCATTGGAAATAATCAAAAATGAAATGTTCAAAACATTATATGATTTTGAGAGCTATCAGCCGATAGAAACCAAAGTAGATAGTGCTTTTTTATCAGTCTATACTGATTCAGTCATTATTAAATATGGATATATTCTCAATGAATTTTTGAAAGATGCAAATGAGGCTTTAAAGGAAATAAAAGAAGCACACAGCAGCATGGATATATGGAGTGATTCTTATTCAGAATATGGAAGAGAACAATACTATAAAGCAAAAGAAAAAGCTGATAAAGAACTCAAAAAGGCTAATTTATATATTGAAATAATGAATGCTCAATCTGATACCATAAAACAACTTGCGCAAAACATCAAGCCTGAATTCTATGGATGGAAAGTTACGCACAAATTTAGATGCAAAACAAAAGGAGGTAATTCTACAATTGGTAACTATATCTATTATTTCGATAGAAACGTAAAAAATATAATTTACCAAGAAGATACTGAAGATGAAGATTTGGCAAAAGTCAAAAACTTAATTAAAGAAGCTATTGAAAAAGAAGCAACAGAGAATGAAAAAACTAATCACAACAATATAGAAGAATAATTTTTACATAATAATAAACTTTTAATATTTCCAATACTATGGATTTTAAAGACACTATTAAACAGCTCGCAGATAGAATCGAAAAGCTGAAAGAAAACATTCAGACAGAAGAAGCAACAAAAAATGCTTTTATCATGCCCTTTATTAATGCTCTCGGATATGATGTATTCAATCCTTTGGAAGTACTTCCTGAGATGACATGTGATATCGGTACAAAAAAAGGAGAAAAGATTGATTATGCTATTATGAAAGAAGACCAACCTATTCTTTTGATTGAATGCAAACATTGGAAACAAGACTTAAATCTGCATGACAACCAACTGTTACGCTATTTCAATGTATCAAAAGCTAAATTCGGTCTTTTAACCAATGGCATTATTTACCGATTCTATACTGATTTAAAAGAGCCTAACATAATGGATGATAAGCCATTTCTGGAAGTAGATATCACTGATTTAAGAGACAATCAAATTGAAGAATTGAAGAAATTCCACAAATCATATTTTGACATAGACAATATTTTGAACTCAGCTAGTGAATTAAAATATATGGGAGAACTAAAAGCTATCATACAAGAAGAATTCTCCTCTCCTAGTACTGATTTCGTAAAAATGTTTGCCACAAAAGTTTATGATGGTAGAATGCTTCAAAACATAATAGATCAGTTCACACCTTTGGTTAAACGCGCCATTTCTTCACATATCAACGATATTATTAATGACCGTTTGAAAGGAGCTTTGACTGTCAGTGATTCCAAAGTAGAGGAAAGTCAAACAAAGAATCCTGGAACTACAACAGAAGATACTGAAGCAGAAGTAATCACAGAATCTAAGATTGTTACCACAGAAGAGGAATTAGATGCATACAGAATCGTAAAAGCTATTTGTAGAAAGAAAGTGGATATATCTCGTATAGTATACCGTGATGCACAGACTTACTTCAGCATTTTACTTGACGATAATAACCGTAAACCTATTTGTCGTATGTACTTTAATACAGCTACTAAATATGTAGCCACTATTGATGAAAACAAAAAAGATGTAAAACATATCATTGAGAATCTAGATGACATCTATAATTATGAGGATGATTTCTTTAAGGCAATTGATATGTATGAGCACAAAGATTAATGTTATTGTGATATTATGAACAATATAATTGCTAACTGCTTATGTCAGTGGAAAAACCCAAAACACTGCTCCCTTACCCCCACCTGTAAAGGTTGGGGATGCCGGTTCCTCGCCACTCCCATAGAGGAGCTACCGACCACTGACAAGGAGAAAGCAAAGTTGTTCTCCAAAGTGTATCGGGAAGCAAAAGAAAAGGGCGTTCTTGAGTGCCCACATTATCGTTCTTTGTTCATTGATGAAGTGCTTGAAAACATAAATGAAAGTAACGTAACATTACAAAACATGAATTGATTTTTCTCGTTTATTGTCGGACACCTATCTCAGCTAACCTGCAAAGAAGTGATACACAGATTACAGCAATATTTCCAATACTATAAGTCTAGTTTAGTTTTTGTGTAAGCACTTCCTTCGTAAGCGAACGTTGGAAGTGCTTTTATTTATAGGTTATAGAGCATTTACGAAAAAAGCAAGATTTGAAAATAGTCTCATTTTTGGGACAAAATAATTGCCAAAAACAAGAAAGAAGGAGAGATGAAAAACATCATTTACAATACAACCAGAAGCACAAGAACTCATTAATAAGCATATATCAAAAAACGGCAAACTTGTATTCGGTAAATATAACACGTTCGGCAAATGCTATTCGGTTATTTCCAGAAAAATAGCAGAGCTTGCAGAAGTTGCATGGATAGATATGCGAGATAACGAAAATAATTCAAGCGACAGTTGCGAAATAACCAAAGGATTATTATCTTTGTAATGTCAAATAACAAAAGTAATCAACATGAGTAACGAACAAATTAAAAAGGATTTGCTTATACAAAGAGCATTCCTCAAAAAAGAACTAGACCAACTAAGGTTCATCGCTGAAGTTACCGGAACAAACCAAGAAAAAGAGATTGACAAAAGGTTAGACCGGTTACTGACAATCGACAAAATCTTAAAAGAGTTAGAAAAAAAGAAGTAAAACAAAGCCCCTCTCTCCGGAAAGGGCACTAAAAATAAATATATGGCACTGAAAGATGAATTACAGGCATTAAAGCCGCTACTTGGTACAGACTCTCCGGAGTTCTATATCAAAATGAGAGAAATAGCCGCCAAATACAATTCGGAAGAAGATAAGAAAGCTATTGCCAACTTTGTATCAGAGCGCTTACAGAACATTGATAAGAAACTGGATGTTATAGAAGAAAGCGCAATCAAATTACAGTTGCAAGAAGTGGCCGAAATTGTCTCTCTAAGCTATCTTGCGAAGAAATACTTTAATAAAAGTAGGTCATGGTTGTATCAGAGATTAAATGGTAATTTGGTAAACGGGAAACCGGCACGCTTCACACAAGAAGAATTACAGACATTCAACAATGCCCTGCAAGACATTTCTAAAAAAATAGGCTCACTTAGTATCTCATATTGATACTTTGTTATTTGACACCATCCCCGTAGTTGAGCCGCTACGGGGATTTTTTACAAGTTATTATTGTATACTCTATTTTTATTTCCATATCTTTGGAACTTATACAATAAACACCAATAATAATTTCAACAAATAAAGTGTGATTGTCAATTACAGGTCGAACTAAAAAACACATGAGACTATGGGCGAATACAAAACACCCGGCATTTACATCAAAGAGAAAAACGCATTCGGAGATTCGATAGGCGATACGATGAAGAACCGTATTGGTAGCCATCAGTCGCCCGGCAGAATTCATCAAGATTACATTCTGGCAGCAGATGCAGGAAAGCCGATAACGATGGATATTATAATATTTAATTGACAACACTGTAATATTTGAATAGTATGACAGACAAAAACGGAACAACTCAGAGCATTCAGACATGGCCTGTGCCTGAATTTCATTTCAGCGTGGAAATATCGAATGTGGGAAAAATCTTCTGCAAGGAAGTGTCAGGACTTGATGTCGAGTTCGATGTGATAGAATACCGTCCCGGTGACATGCCGGGCTTCACCAGGAGCAAGATGCCGGGCTTGCGCAAAGGCGGAGACGTGACCCTGAAAAAGGCGATATTAAAAGACGACAAGACACTCTGGGACTGGATAAATCAGGTGAAGATGAACATTATCCGGCGCGAAAGCGTGACCATTGCCCTGATAGACGAAAGCGGCATTCCGGTACATAGTTGGAAACTAACCAACGCATGGCCCCAAAAGTATACTATGGGAGGCTTCAAAGCCGATGGAAGCGGTGTATCCATGGAAAACATCGTACTGGCACATGAAAGTATAACACCGGATTAGAATAAATTCAATTACCGGTATAACTTAGTTTTTGCGTAAGCACTCCCTTCGTAAGCGAACGTTGGAAGTGCTTTTATCCGGTAGAATCATTATACTTGTAGTTCCATACCCAAATTTTCCAATGATTATAAAGAATCCAAATAATCATATAAAGCGGGAAGCTTATCCCTGTCGAACTCAAATTGGCTTGCTGTCTTAGGAAGCTTGTCCGGAGACACATTGTCTGCATGTTCGCCCCATAAACATTCACGATCATATTCGATATTCTTATCCTCGAGTCCCGCATGTTCCTTCAGCCATTTACAAATCAGTTCTCCTAATTTCTTAGTGTCATACTTACATGTAGAATTCTGTTTTCTAACGTAGAGGATAAACTCATCATTACCCATTTTAATTATTTTACCCATCGTTTTTCTTTTAAATATTAAACATGAACAAATCTATACAAACAAAAAAGAAACTAATTTCCTCAATGTCCTTTTTCCTGACTCATTTTCATAAACTCTTCTACTGTTCCGGTATAAATATTATCCCTCTTATTATAATAAACAATACTCATTAAGTTTGCCATATGCAAGACAACAGTACTTTCATTTTCCCTATTATATAAAAATATAGCAGAACCGCATTCACCTATATAATTATAATCCCGGTCTGTGTATTCCACACTGTTTTGCATTGTGATATGGAATCTTTGTTCATTGCTTTTCTTATCCAAATTCGCATTATATACGCCTAAAAGGACCATACAGGTAAGAATTGATATGAACAAAATAATTGCAGCAACCAAGTTATGGTAGACTTTCACTATCCGGAATCTGACTTTTCTATATGAGCGTAAATATAAACCGGCGCAAGGAAAACAAAGCATCAATAAGAAAACAATCCAAAAGTATTTATATTTAATTTCTATTGCTCCAATATAAATATTAAAAGGAATAATAATAGATGAAATAACAAATACTATAGGTATAGACAATAAATCTCTATAAAAACTTTCTTTCTCATCTTTTTGGTCATAGTATTTATTTATAACTCTCTTTTTACGTTTACAACGATGTATAATAGATAATACTTTATTTATGCAGGCATTTTGGATTTTGATATTCCTTAGTTTTTTGAATTCATAAAGAAATCTCTTTTGAGGAACCCGGGATAGAAATTGTAAGCCAAAGAAAGCCACAGAAAGCATAACTACTATAAGAATAGGAGTTAAAGTAGAAACCAATACTTCCGCCAGAGTGATGTACGAGGTTATATTAATACCAAATTGATAATAATACACCATATAGTATGCAAATCCTATAATATATACAATCAGAGCTAAAACAGGAAGTATTTGTATTACATAAGTTTTTATCCAATTTTGCGTTGCCATAAATATTGATTTATCCACCATTAACCTATTCCCACGAACCGCCCGCCTATCTAAAGACTTGAGTCATCGGACGTCCTATCCACACTTGCGGCTGCCGCAATCCGAATATATAGGCTATGGTGGAAGCCACATCGTACTGCATCATGCTCTCGTGGAACACCCCATCTTTCCTCACGTTTTTACCGGAAATAATAAAGGGAGTCTCCATCTCCTGCATTGTCTTACCGCCATGTCCTTTCTTGATACCCCCATGATCTGCGGTAACGATAAATATTGTCTCCTTCAGCATGCCGGCATCCTTTACCGCCTGTACGATGCGTCCGACATAACTATCGAGCTCCTTCAACTTGGCATAATATTCGGGCGTATCATGACCTGCCTTATGCCCCACATGATCCGGATTATCGAAACAAACGGCAAGCAACGTCGGTTGTTTCTCCTTAATATAGCTCTCGGCCATGCTGCACAACGCTTCGGGATATTGATTATAATCCGGCGCTTTCGCATAATGGCTCAACGATAGAGTATCCACAAGATATTTAATGCCGTTCCACTCATACAAACAACCTATTTCGGCTTCCGGCCGGGCATCTCTCAACTGTCGGAAGATAGTGGGAAATATACCGTGTTCATTTAATATGCGCGAAGGCAATTCGGGAGTTTTGGAACCCCATTCCGTATATCCGTGCAATTCAGGTCCGGCACCCATAAACATAGATGCCCAGTTTACAGCACTGGAAGAGGGTAATACAGAGCGTTTTTCCAAAGTATAAGAACCCTCTGCCATTAATTGTTTGATATAGGGAATGTCAGCTTTGGGAACACTGTAAGCCCCCCAGCCATCCAACCCGATTAACACTACATGCTTGGCTTTACTCTTGGCCGAACACGGGATAACAAAAAGACACGCTGCAATGAGGAGTAAAAACAGCGGAACGATTACTTTTTTCATAGATATTTTCTTTATGGTTTACAAAAATAGCAACAACGCATGGAATAACCAAATATATACAAACCTACTTCGCGGCCTCATGCGCATGTTCAGCTGCCATCGCCTCGGCTTGGGTCTTATGAACTGTGCCGTGCGGGTGCTCAACGGGAGCATAAATCGAATACAGTTTGATTGGCTCATTACCCGTATTCACCAGATTATGCCATTTTCCGGCAGGCACGAACACCGAATAATCCGCCTTTACTTCCTGCACAAAATCGAGTTTATCCTCTGCATCACCCATCAGGACACGTCCTTCTCCTTGTTCGATACGAAGAAACTGGTCAATATCGGGATGCAATTCCAAACCTATATCACCGCCGACCGGAATCGTCATCAGCGTTACTTGCAGATTTGTACCCGTCCACAGGGTGGTACGGAAATTCTCATTACCCACGGTATAAGCTTCGATGTCCAAGACGGTCGGAGCATTGCCGTAATCTTTCAGAACAATCTCGGGAGCGTTTTCGGAAGTACTTTCCAGAGATGCGTCACCGGAATTCGTCTGTCCGCAGGACGCTGTCACCAAGAGGGTAACCGCCAACAGTCCCATGCGGAAAAAGTGCTTGTCAGTATTCATAATCCAATAATAATTTAAGTGTACTTTATAATATAAAAACCATTCGGAACCGCCGTATCGCCGATACCGGTATATCGTTACCCAAGAGGGGGATATCCCCTTCAGAATACCCCCTTCCGTTCGTTGAAACACCGTTACACCGGCGTATTAAAACCGCTTATTGCTTCTTATATCCGCATTTAGGACATACCCCTTCCTCATTCAGCGAAATGCCGCACAAAGGACAACGTTCGATATCATTCTTCGTATCGAACTCGGCCGAACCTGCATTCACGCCGCTGGTAAAGGTAATCTTGGCAATGTTCAGTTTCTCTTTCAGCAGGTCGTACACGATTTTAATCATGCCTTCCACAGTCATGGTTTCCTTGGTCACCACCAAACGGCAGTCGGGATACGCGGTGGCGAGCGGAGTTTTGAACGCTTCACCCTTCATCTTGTTCTGAGGATGACCGTTTTTGATACCCTGCTTTTCATAAACATCGAGGATGGCCGGCAGCAACGGGTCATCTTCACGCAGCACGAGGGCATGGTCGAAGTTCTTCAGCACGTCCCAAGCCACTTTCTGAATCTCGTTACACGGATACACCATGTTTACTCCTTCATTCACCGTGTCTTCCACCTCAATGGTCAATACGCCTGTATGGCCGTGAAGATACTGGGCTTCGCCTTGGAAACCATAAAATCTGTGTGCATACTGCAAATCGAAAGTTGTGATACTTCTCATTTTCAAATCATTTTTTAGTTAAACATTTATTAAGTGTTATCTGTACCTGTATCTTGTCGATATCGTCCGATACAAGGTTTTTGCTTTCCAGATACTGTTGTATCATCCGTGTCAGTTCGGGGTCTTCATAATCCATTATCTGCTGTCCGTTAAACAGATGATGGTGACTATGAACCGTGATGTCATAATAGCATTTTCCCGTATCGGGGTGGCATACCAGCGACAGTAAACCCGCCTTACAGAACGAATCAAGAATACGATACACCGTAGAGAGTGTGATTTCCTTATCTTTCGATTGCACACTGGAGATAATCTCCTCAATCGGAGCGTGGCGCAACTCCGTCATCGCTTCATATACGGCTTTGCGCTGGGGAGTCAATTTCAGTCCGGCTTCTCTTATTTTATCTGTTCCTTCCATTTATCCATCTTATTTTGCGACAAATATATTGCGAATATTTTGCAATTGCAAATTTTTCGCAATAAAAAGCATATAAAATTTCAAAATCAAAGGAAATATAAAGAATCAGGCAAGTTCTCCCCATTCGTTTCAACCCTTTCGTCCTTTCATTGTTATACTGATAAACGGTAATTATATGGACTCCCAACTCTCGGACATACGAAAAGAATATAAGAAAGGCAAGCTCACCCGTAACACCATCTCGGAGAACCCTTTCGAGCAATTCGCCCGCTGGCTCGACGATGCCCTGCATTGCGGCGAGGACGAACCTACGGCCATGATTGCGGCCACCGTCTCGCCCGACGGCCGCCCCTCTACCCGCACCGTCCTGCTGAAAGGCGTGGAAAACGGCCGATTCATCTTCTTCACCAACTACGAAAGCCGCAAGGGAAGACAGCTCGCGGCCAATCCGCACATCTCCCTCTCTTTCGTCTGGCATAAGCTGGAGAGACAGGTACACATCGAGGGTATAGCGGAGAGATGCGCTCCCCGTGAATCGGACGCCTACTTCTCCACCCGTCCCTACAAAAGCCGGATCGGCGCAAGAATATCCCCGCAAAGCCACGTTATCGGCAGCCGGATGGAAATCATCCGCGCCTTTGTAAAAGAAGCCGCCAAACTGGCCGGACAAACCGTGCAGCGTCCCGACAACTGGGGCGGCTTTGCCGTCACCCCCACCCGCTTCGAGTTCTGGCAGGGACGTGAAAGCAGACTGCACGACCGCTTCCGATACACGCTCCGCGAGGCGGCGCCCGTTCCCGCATGGACAATACTCCGTCTTGCCCCCTGACAGGGCATCCGGCTCTTATATCCTACAAATAAACCTTAAAATGAAAAACAAACTCATAACGCTGCTGTTAGAGGGAAAAACTTAAAAGAAGATAGTTATGAATTATGGAATCAGTGTTCTCTTTCGCGCCATCCCACTGTTGATGGCCTTGTTTTGTTTTGGTTACGGAGCTTTCGTGCTCGGCATGGGAACAGACCCGGCCAGGTACGTTGCCGGCCCGGTAGTGATGTCATTGGGAATGATATGCATCGCCTTGTTCGCGACGGCGGCAACCATTATCCGGCAGATAATCCACACGTATAACACGGTCGCCAAATACGCCCTGCCCGTTCTTGGCTATCTGGCCGCCCTGCTCACGTTCATCTACGGCTGGGAATACTTCAGCGAAGCCCCTACCGCCGGACATTTCGTAGCCGGACACGTCATCTGCGGCGTAGCCTTCATCACCGCTTGCGTGGCCACCACCGCCACTTCGTCCACCCGCTTCACCCTTATCCCCGCCAACTCCGACGCTACGGGTCACGACACACCCCCGCAGGCCTTCAGCGCCATACAGGGCAACATTTTCATCGCTGTTGCAGCGCTGCTGGCACTCACCGCCTGGATATGGACTATCTGGCTGCTTGCCAAGAGCGACGTTCACAACGCCTACTACATTGCCGGACACGTCATGGCAGGCATCTCCTGCATCTGCACCAGTCTCGTGGCGTTGGTGGCAACCATCGTACGCCAGATACGCAACAGCTACTCGCACCCCGAACGCAAATGGTGGCCTGCCGTGGTACTCGCGATGGGCACTCTCGGCATCCTCTGGGGCTTGCTGGTAACGACCGAACACAATCCCGCCAAATCATCCATCGGTTATATCATGATAGGTTTAGGACTGGTTTGTTACAGCATCTCGAGCAAAGTCATACTGCTTGCGGCCATCTGGCGCAACACCTTCAAGCTGGCCAACCGCATCCCACTGATACCGGTATTCACCGCCTTGGCCTGCCTGTTCCTCTCCGCTTTCCTCTTCGAGATGGCGGGCATGCACGAGGCTTACTTCGTACCCGCGCGCGTACTGGCAGGCTTGGGCGGCATTTGTTTCACGCTATTCTCCATAGTCAGCATACTGGAAAGCGGTACCTCAAAAGGGTAACCGCTTATCCCGCAATCTCTACGTCGGTAAAGATGTCCACACTCTCGGCGTGATGCGCCACGTAGGCCGCCGGCCCCGTATCGCCCGATTTCATGATGTCGTACACCACGTCCGTCTTGTTCTTGCCCGTAATCAGGAATACAATCTTCCTCGCGTTGAACAGCAGACACCCCGTCATGGCGATGCGCGGCTGCCCGTTATACGGGTTCACGCTCGCCTCGTACGGATGGAAGGAAGACAGCAGATACTCCTGTCCGGGGAAGATGGACGACGTATGCCCGTCATCTCCGGCTCCCAGCAGTACCAGGTCGAACGCCGGGAAGCCCCGCCGCAGAGGAACCGTGCCGAACACCAGGTCTGAGTAACGCTTCGCCTCTTTCTCCGGATGGCGGCAAGCGCCGTCGATGGGAAACACAAACTCATCCGGCATACCCACCTCTCTCAGCAGCAGCCGCAGCATGGTGCCGTAGTTGCTGTCCGAGTCTTTGACGGGTACGCAACGCTCGTCCACCCAGAAGATGCGCATCCGCATCCACGGAGTTTCTTTCTTGAACTCATGCGCCCAAATGTCAAACATAAGAGAAGGCGTCGTCCCCCCACTGAAAGCAATGTGGAAGATTCGCTCCGGCTCCCGGTTCATCATGTCTATTATGTACCGGATAAGAGCCCGTGAGGTCGAAGTCGCGGCAGGATATATATAACTTTTCATAATTCGCAATATTCATCGGTATTCGTCAAATTCTTGCACGGGTTCGTCCATTCGGCTCCGTGCTCGCGCATCATCGCTTCACTTTCCAGAGGACCCCAGGTTCCTACGGGATAACCGTACAGCGGCGCCTCGGGATGCTCCTGCCAGAATTTCAGTACGGGGTCGAAGAAACGCCATGACGCGTCCACGGCATCGCTGCGCGTAAAGAGTGTCTGGTCGCCCTGTATGCAGTCCTCTATCAGGCGGGCATACGCGTCGCCGGTGGGCAGTCCGCCCAGGTCGGAATAGCTGAAGTCCATCATCACCTGCTTCACGTCGAAGCCCGGTCCCGGAACCTTCATGCCGAATTTCAGCACGATGCCCTCGTTGGGTTGCAGGCGCAGAATCAGTTTGTTGGCACGCGGGCAGTGGCCGCCCTCGCAACGGAACATCTGGTGGGGCGTCTCACGGAAGTGCACCACGATTTCGGTCACTTTCGTCGGCATCTGCTTCCCGGTACGGATATAGAAAGGCACGCCGCTCCAACGCCAGTTGTCGATACCAATCTTCATGGCGATGTACGTTTCCGTACGTGAGTCGGGAGCCACATTCTTCTCCTCGCGATAGCCGGGCTTGGTGGCGGATGCGGTATATTGCCCGCGCACGATATGCTCGTTCAGGTCTTCCTCGGTGAGCGGAGAGAGCGATTCGTACACTTTCACCACCTCGTTGCGGAAGTTATCGGCATTGAACACCGCGGGCGGTTCCATGGCAGTGAGCGCCACCAGTTGAATAAGATGGTTCTGCACCATATCGCGCAATGCTCCGGCTCCCTCGTAGAAGCCGCCGCGCTGCTCGATGCCCAGATTCTCCACAGCCGTTATCTCTACGTAGTCGATGTAGTTACGGTTCCAAAGCGGCTCGAAAATACCGTTGGCGAAGCGGAACGCCAGAATGTTCTGCGCGGTTTCCTTGCCCAGGAAGTGGTCGATACGGTAAATCTGGTGCTCCTCGAACACCGAGGCATAGATACGGTTCAGCTCACGCGCCGAGTCCAAATCATAGCCGAAAGGCTTCTCCACGATGATGCGCGTATGGGGACGGTTCAGTCCCGCAGCCTTCAGGTGCAGAGGAATCACGCCGTACAGCGACGGCGGAGTGGCCAGGTAGTACAACATGCCGTCCGGCTCCTGCTCGCCCGTCAGCTCCTGCAGGCGGGCGGCCAGCTTGCCGTAATCGGCGGCTTCGGCGGGATTGAGCGAGAGATAGTGCAGACGGTCGCAGAAGTCGGCCATGCGGTTGTCCGCATGCTCTTCCGGGGTTACAAAACGCTCCATCTCCGTCCGTATATAGGTACGGTAGGTATCATCCTGATATTCGGTACGTCCGATACCTAAAACAGCGAAATCTTCCGGTAAGCGGTTATCCTTGTACAGCGCATACAGTGCCGGCATCAGCTTTCGCTTCGTCAGGTCGCCGGAAGCGCCGAAAATTATCATCACAAATTTACTCATAGCTTTATGTTTGTTTTTTTGGGGGCATTTCAGTAATCTTTCTCCGAGAGGGGGCTACACGTTGTAGGTTCCCGACTTCGTATCTCCGCCGTGTCCCGTCCAGTTTTCGTGGAAGAATTGTCCTCGCAGTTCGTCCACACGCTCAAAGGTGTGCGCTCCGAAATAGTCGCGCTGCGCCTGAATCATGTTGGCCGGCAGCTTGGCCGACACGAGCGAGTAGAAATAGTTCAATGCCGACGAGAAGGCGGGAACCGGAAGTTCCTCTTTCATGGCCTGCGCCACCAGATGTTTCCAGCCGGAAAGCAGTTGCTTCATCTCGTTGCTGAAATAGGGAGCGAGCAGAAGATGCTGCGGTTTTCCGGCCTGCTCGAAAGCGGCGGCGATGTCATTCAGGAAGATGCTGCGGATGATGCAGCCGCCACGCCACATACGGGCTATGGAAGCCAGGTCGAGGTTCCACCCGAAAGCGTCCGAGGCGCGTTGCAGTACGGCGAAGCCCTGTGCATAGGACACCAGCTTGGACGCGTACAGCGCCGAATAGATGTCTTTCACCATTTCGGGCTTGTTGTACACCACGTCCGTGCGCTGGCACACAAAATGCTTGGCGGCCGATTCCCTCAGGCTTTTCTGCGCCGACAGGCTGCGTTCGAATACCGCCGTGGCAATCAGTCCCAGCGGCATGCCCAGCTCCATCGCGTTGATTACCGACCACTTGCCGGTACCTTTCTGTCCGGCGGTATCCAGAATTTTATCTATCAGATAGCCGCCCGACTTATCCTTGTGCCGCAGGATGTTGGCCGTAATCTCAATGAGATAGCTGCGCAACTTGCCCTCGTTCCAAGTCGAAAAGACGGAAGACATTTCCTCGTTATTCAGTTGCAGCAGGTTCTTCATCACCCAGTAGGCTTCCGAGATGAGCTGCATGTCGCCGTATTCGATGCCGTTGTGAATCATCTTGACAAAGTGTCCCGAACCCGCCGGGCCCACCCACTGGCAGCACGGCGTGCCGTCGGACGCTTTGGCGGCGATGCTTTGCAGAATCGGTTTCACCTCGTCCCAAGCGGTCACCGAACCGCCCGGCATGATGGAAGCGCCGTTCAGCGCGCCCTCTTCACCGCCGGACACGCCTGCGCCCACAAAACGGAATCCTTTCTCTTCGGCCAACGCCACGCGGCGGTTGGTATCTTCGTAGTTGGAGTTGCCGCCGTCTATCAGTATATCGCCCGGCGAGAGCAACGGAAACAGTTGTTCCATCAGTTCGTCCACGGCACTGCCTGCACGAACCATCATCATTATTTTACGCGGCGCGGCCACCGACTCCACAAAACGGGCTATATCCGTATAGCCGCGAATGCTCTTACCACGTGCGCGGCCGTTGATAAAACGGTCTACCACACCTTCTTCAATCCCCGGAACCGTACGGTTGTAAACCGATACCTGCCAGCCTTTATCCGCCATATTCAACGCCAGATTTTCACCCATTACGGCCAGCCCTATTAGTCCAATGTCAGTTTTATTTAAATTCTCCATATATTGATACTTGTAAAATTTATCTTTATAGTTGAAACAATATGTGCCCGCTATTTGTTCATGTCAAGTTTGAAATTATTCCATATTTTTTTTAACTTTTGAGCAACCGCTCGTTTCAAGGAAAATCAATTACAAATATCCCGGATTTACGGGCGGTTCGTCAAGCAGTGAAGCGGCGTCGAAACAGGGACACTCCTTTATCCATTCTTCGGGCTCTATCTCTCCGTTGCCGTTCAGGTCGGGACTGAGGTCGCGGTGCCCGCAAAGGCGGCTGCCGGGATAGTCTTTCAACAGTAGCAGGACGAGCGCTCTCAGGGAGTGTTTCTGAAAATCGGTACGGGTATCGGCAGGCCGTCCCCGTTCGTTCAGCCCGCCCTCGTAGCAGATGCCGATGCTGTGGGCGTTGCAGCCTCTGGCATGCGCACCGGGACGTTCC